>Ga0315915_1001384_pt1 | contig 29256 bp, 13 predicted proteins | sample MpolbnodulesMG_FD_207738 | JGI IMG/M metagenome (GOLD analysis project Ga0315915, IMG submission 207738) | Medicago polymorpha root nodule microbial communities from Los Angeles, California, United States - branched nodules | ecosystem: Host-associated > Plants > Roots > Nodule | place: USA... | reverse complement strand
TTTATATGACAGTTTGAAGTATATACACGGTCAATGTAAGACTGGTATCCAATAGGAGTCAACTGTTTTGCCTTATAAGGTTCTGTTTGTTTGGACACAGAAAACTTAGTAGTGCTTATAACATAACACTAATGATGTAAGTGCTTATGTATTATGGTTTCTGTAACAAAAGATAAAATAAAATTTAATTCTTTTCGTATAATTGATGAACTGTTTTCATGACTTATCATGGGAAGACAGAGAAGTTTATTGAAATAAGCAGAAAATTGCTTATAGACATGTCATAAACTGTTTCCATAAGCCCTCCCAAATAGTCTTGCAAGTGCTTATGTTAGTAGATAGATTTAAGTAAATTTAAATTGATTGTATGAAATGGCAAAGTGGCAAGCTCTTAATGGTTGTCAGTGTGAAATAAATTTTTACACCAACAATGTATGCCCCTTTAACTCTATATAATTTCTAATATGTAAATGTTGCTTTGTGATTTGGATATTAACTAGTTGGGTCTTTTTTTTTTTTAATTGTAGATACTCAGAGAGTTTGTATGCTGTTCTTAGTCTTGGAGGATTGTACTACTTTGTATCTGGAAGAAATAATTTGGCTGTTCTTCTTCTGGCTCTCTCTGGTTTGGCAAGGTCTAATGGGGTGCTTAATGCTGGCTATATCTGTTTTCAGACTATGCATCGGGCTTATCATGCCCTCTTTCAAAATAAGAATTTTACTGTGAGTTCATGCCTTCTTTGTTCTTTTCTCAAAATAAGGATAGTTTCAAATTTTCATTTGCATTCAGGCAATGCCTTTGTACGTTTAACTTAACTCCGTAGCACTGTGCTCATATTAGTAATGGGTTAAACTAAAGTCTTTGTTCTTTGCTTTATCTTTTGTTTCTGAGTTCGGGCACTTAAGTTAACTGCTTCTGGAACTTGCATATTTTACAATGGACATAGTTGCTGGCATTACCAGTTGAAGAACTATATCTGCTTTTTCATAATTTGGAAATTTGATGGCTAAATTTGGTTAAGGATTATGGATGCCCAATGATAATTACAGATGGGAGGGAGAATGGTTGGGTGCGATATTGTAAATTTTATATGTTATAAGTTCAAGTGTTTTTTGCAGCTGTGTTTTCTTTTTTTTTTCTTTCCACATGTAAATGGTCAGAGTACAAAAAGTATATAGACCTTGAACTATTGGTGTTTCCCCATCAATTTAGGCCTTAAGCCTTATGAACTATTTGCTATAGACTGACACATGCATCACTCAATTTAGGGGTACATGTTTTAGGATTGATTTCCACATTAAATGAATAGATAAAAAAAAAAGTTATGGATCATTATTATTCCATATTATAAACAATAATTCCTGATTGATTCTGTTGTTTGGCCAGTTGGCTTTGCAGATTATTATTGTTGGAGCTTTACGCAGTGCATGTATATTTGCTCCATTTGTAGCCTTCCAGGCTTATGGCTACTACAACATGTGTGTTGGGCGTTTTCCTGATGAAATTAGGCCTTGGTGCAAGGCAAGGGTGCCGTTACTTTACAGTTATATTCAAAGTCAATATTGGTATGTCCGATTTTAAGTTCTTCATTTATTTTTCTGAAGTTATGTTGTTATGATGCATTATCTTTGTTGTCTATAATCTGGATCTTTAAATATTAAGATGTTCCAATGAAAGCTGTTAATTTATGGTTGTCCAGGGGTGTAGGTTTCTTGAGATATTTTCAGCTGAAACAGTTGCCTAACTTCCTTCTCGCATCTCCAATCCTGTCTTTGGCGTTTTTCTCAGTTGTTCACTATGCTAAGTCAAGACCTCGGATCTTTTTCTCGCTTGGTTTTGACACTACTGTTGAAGAAAAGAGCTGTGACGTTGTGTTTTTGTCGGAGGATCTCTTAAGGTCCAAAGTAGCTGGCAGTGTGGAGAAATCCCCTGTTAGAGTAGAAGGTATAATTCTTAAACAGATAATTATGTTTTGCAATTGTTGTCTGCTTGGAAGTACATTGTCATTTAAGGAATGTCATACTACAATTAAATCTATTTTGACTGTTCTTATGTGTTAGTACTATTTTCAGATTCTCTCACAGAGCCTTTTGTGTTGTTTGTCTTGTCATTCTTGTATGGTGATATCTGTGCACTTATAAGCTACACTTTAATCCTTAATCCATTATTCTATACCTCATTTAAGCTCATATGTATTATGATCTGGTGCATTTGCATATATAATCTCTCATTATCTTTGCAACTGTAACACTATTCACTCCGTAACAGAACATTTCAATGTTAGGAAGAGGAAGAATGTAATCAAAGGAGATGTTTCCCATGTTCCCAAAAAGTCTGAGCCAGCAGCCAGACCAGGATACTTGTCTGCATCTGTTCTCCCGTTTGTGCTACACTTGGGATTCATGGCAGGCACTGCTTTTCTTGTCATGCATGTACAGGTTAGTGCAAACTGTCTTGCTGACCTCTGCTTCTGTTTATCATGTTACTGAATATGAGAAACAAACAAGTTTCATCTTGAACTTTTGTTAATCCTCTTATTTTTTATACACGGTCCATAATGTTGCTTAGATATTCTTGACATGAGGGTGTCCTTGGTAGCAGTATAACTGGGGAAGTGAAAACAGGGAAATGAAAATGGACATATTGTTTGGACACACGGAAAAAGTGTAGATACGCCTTTCATTTTCATTTCTCTATTTTCTGTCTTCCCACTTTTACTACCCACTATATCTTCAGTTGATTCCTATAGTACCTCTTTGTTGCTTCAGAATGACTGGTGTTTTAATTCTCACATATAACAGGTGGCAACTCGTTTCTTGTCTGCCAGCCCTCCTCTTTATTGGTTTGCTTCATATATAATGACATATCCTGCAAAATACCTTAGATGGGGATACCTGATATGGGCATACTCTGCAGCATATATTCTTCTTGGCAGTTTGCTCTTTTCAAACTTCTATCCTTTTACATGATAAGTTACAGAGGTGGTTCTCCTTGAATATCATGAAGCGTGACACATGAATTTAAGATGTCTGTTGGTTTTTTCAGCCATTTGGTGGTGTTTCTATGTGATCTTATTTGCCTGTTATGTACTAGGTAGTAATGGGGATAATGCTCCCCTTTGTGTAGTGTATCCTGCAGACTGCAGTCTGTAATCATTGTAATGATCTGGCCTTAACAAACTTCAATTCTTTTTTCACCTTTTCTTATTATATGTTTCCTGTTAACAAGTTTCTTTTAAAGTTCAACATATCTTCATTTCCAATGTATAGTCATACTTCTGCCCCAAATGATTTTCCTAAATAAAAATAGGAGAGGGAGATTATTATTATTATTATTATTATTAATGTCCCAAGTGATTTATTTCACTTGCAATACATAAGTGTATACTCCCCCCGATTTTAATTGTAAGCGAAAGTTCACTTTTTAGATTCATTCAATAACTAATGTATTTGGTCTGTAAATACATATCAAATATATTGATTATTGAATGAAAAGGTCAGACCGTAATTTTATTTATTTTTAAAACAGAGAAGATCAAAGCTTTTTAGAAACCTATTTAACTAAAAAGATTAAAATATTGACCATAAAAATAACTTTTAGGTCTACCAGATCGGCATACTTAAGTTGATATGAATATTATTATCGGTTAAATTAGTTTTTCAATCTTAAAAATATAGCGAATTTTGATTTTAGTCCCTAAAAAATAAAAGTGAATGTTTTCATCCTCACAAATTATTTTATTTTGTGTATATTCCTTTATGGCCAATTTATGTTAATATTAATGTCAATATTATCTCTCTCTCTCTCTCTTTTTGACAAAGGGATTATCTCTCTTTTATATTCAAGATGTGTTTACGTTTTGTTCATTTATTAAATTGAATTATATGTCCATATAATTTTAAAAAAATATAAAAAAACATGTAAAAATTATATTTTTCAGGGACTGAGATAAAAATTTACGATATTTTTAAGTACAAAAACTTATTTAACTCTAAATTAAATTTGTTAATTATTTTTAGTAATTTAGTTTGTCAAAAAGCACTTTTTCAGTAATTTAAGTTTTTTAGTCTACATAAATTTTTCATATATAATAAGAGCACTTGTTAATAAGTCAATAATAGAAATAAATGATATGTTTATATAGAAAATAATAATAATTTTTAAAGTTTCGAAGTATTTTTTTACCTAATTTTTTTTTTTACATTAAATTTTCATTTTTTTTTGACAAATTAAATTTTGAAATGGTTGAGTGCACTATTTCCCTTAAATACAATATTATAAGCTAGAATTGAAATACGATGTCATATATAGTCAAATTCTCTAAAATGTTATATAATGTTAAATACCAAAAGGAAGTTTAATTTCATCTATTAGTATGTCAGTTTATTTTCCCTCAAAAAAAAAAGTTTGTTAGTTTATTTAAATGTAGATACAATTATCTATTTAAATGTGTTCATATGAAATAAACTTTTAAATATAATAACATGTCATGTTACACTTTCAAAATATCATACTCATGCCTAAAAGATAAATCTATAAAAAATTATATGTATCATGTTTAAGCCTTATACTTTTTTGACGGATGAGTCTATCATCTTATCAGTTTGATCGTTTGATACTATTCCAGTATAAGGCTTAAACATGATATATAATTTTTGAAAATGAAAACCTTTTTAGTATTTTTCTCACGTTGCAGAGTTAGAAGTTATTTTTCGAGTCTTTATGATAAGATAAGTTAACTTTCGATTGTCAATTTTGTTTGATATTCTTTCTCATCTACCACAATCATTAAAATTTTATGTAACGAATGAAGATTGTTATCGTTTGTTGGTTGTTGTTTATATACACATCTTCATGTAATACAGAGGATATTTCATGTAACACATAAAGATACACTTATTGGTTGTAAATTGTTGTTTATATTCATCATCATGTAACACATGAGCATATTTCATGCAACGTAAGAAAATGTGGTCATTGGTTGTTGTTTGGTATAGTTTGTGTGAAATCTCCATGTAACACATGAAGATGTAGTCATTGATTTTTGGTTATAAATCAAACTGCATTTAGTTTCGCATTAGTTTATTATTATTCTTCATCTTCTTCTTCATTTATATTTACAAGTTATTATGAATCATAGATCGAGATACCACTAATGACATTTTTTGTGTTGTGTTTTGTATAAATATATCAAATATATTTTATATGGAGAAGAAAAGTCATACTAAAATTTTATTCATCGCACTATATACAGAGTTAAATTGCAATACAAAAAGTATTTTTAAATGATATCTTTAAAGAAAGAACAGGTCATAAAAATTATTTAAACAAAAATACAAATTATAAATCCTAATGATAGCTTGTTTATATCTAAAATATATTTAAATATAAAATATTTAAAAAGATATTTAGGCATGTTATTCTCAACAATCCTTCCAAAATGACCTTTGGGCTTCAAACTCGTACAAAGATTACTTCTCGCATGTAGGGTTAGAAATGAGTCGAGTCGAGTCAAACTTGTCTGAGCTCGACTTTCGTTAAGATTTGGTTCGGCTTGAAACTCGACTCGAGTTCGGTACGAACTTTTATTTTAGCTCGAACTCGACTCGGTTGAAGTTCACGAATAGTTCGGTTCAGCTCGTTAGGTTCATTTCTTTTCTCAATCTACATAATTTAAAATTCAATATTTTATAAGAAAAAAATCAATTTTTTTAGATATTTGACCTTTTAAGGTCTAAGATCAAAGTTTCAATATCGATAGTGCACATGAAGATCAAAGGCTAATTGTTCAGGTTGTTCAACATTCATAAAATTCAAATGATTTCATTTAGTCATGTTGTCCAAGAGGCTATGTGGCTAGCTCGATTCTTTTTGTAGAAAACATACAATTTTCTAAAATTAAATGTTACCAATTAAAGAACAAGACTTTCTCTGATATAGAACATAGAGATAATGTATAATAGAAAGTTACAAATTAGCTGACAAGCATTCAAGAGCCTTTCCACTTCCAATTTACCAATTCCTAACCACACAAATGAATACCAAAACAATCATAGATAGTTGCAACAAAACACAAATTGTTACAAAGACAACCAGACTGAGAAACAAACTGTATTTCACATAAGTTTTCTTGACTAGAGACCTATCGTTGACACTTGATTCTCAATATGAAAAGAATGATTATGCTAGATCCACTAATATTTTCGGTGAGACCAAATAAAATGAGGTAGAGCAAACTTTTCCTATGAAGTTGAGTGCCAAGATAACCAAACCAACTAATGAAGAGCGAGCAAACAATGTTGAGATAAAACACAGATGGCGAGTTTCGTTGATGAATTTCTAAAGGATATGTAAATACTAGAGAGACAAAAGAGAGCATTCTATCTAACTTTGAAAGGAAGGAAAGGAAAAGTTTTTCTTTTCATTGGAAAGGAGAATGAAGCTGTGATTGTGTTTTGGGAAAGGGAGAGCAAAGGTTAAAGAATTAAAGCTAGTTAAATTTTTGGTATAATACAAGTGTATAACAGCCCAATATTAACTTAGCAAAATACATAGCTACCAACGTATTTCCTAACTTGATAAAATTGAAAATATACTTGTAAGATGTGTTCCCAAGTTCAATTCGACACCAAACGTCTTTTCGATGTTTTCCAACAGTCAAATTACATGTATAGCATTGAGAATACGTAACACAAGTCTCGTTCGTATCAAGCCAAAGCCATATTTATGTGATCTAAACTTCTTAATTTTCACTAAATTCAACGACTTTGTCATACACATAAACAATGGTTGCTCCTCGAGACAACACAACACAACCATGTTTATGCATTCATCATATTCTCTCATGGATGGTTTACAACCTTCTTATAAAAACGAAGATGTTATTTGCTATTATTTTAAGTTTTATTGTGATGGAAACTAAGCATTATATAGATTAGATGTAAGACCATCACATGGTAGGGTCGTTCAAGAAGTTATTTTGCTAGAGTAATCATTGTTAGATGTTTATGTGTCAAAAGTTTTAATAATAAATGAGAGTAATGACTTATAAATTCTCTTTGCATTGGAGTGAGTACAACATGGTATATAATTGGTAACTATCAATTTTATTCTTAATGCTTCAATATTTAGGTTATACTTATGACTTAATTTTGCACATCAGAGACGTCACGGTTGAGCTCTTTTATGTGTTCATTCTTTTAATATTTAGATATTTAGGTTCCACATATCATGTGAATGTTGTAACGTGTTTTTGACCGAGCTTTACAATTAGAGTTCTAGATATCGATGTCCAATTCTTGATATGGTATTTCCTATGTTGTGAGTTTTGTCGTGTCTCTACTTCGTTAACACCTCGCAAACTATTTCAACACCATCGTCTCTAATCTAGAATTTCGATTTGGGTGTGTTTGTTCTGGAACAAGCTGTGAGTTCTTGTTTTATGTTGTTTTTTTAGGATATGTGTCATCGGTTCATGGTGCCTCCGCTCTTATTGCATCTATTTTAGATTTTGTTCGTGTGTGACTGATCCTCTGGTGCAACATAAATTTTTGGCTATCGTTGCGATGGTAGAATCGCTTGATATGATTTCTTATTTGTGTTTGTTTCCTGTTCATTTGCTTCACAATCCATCTCCAACTAAATTTTTGCATGTAGTTGGTGTCTAACTGGTAGATGTTTATATTAAAAGAGTGATGGTATACATAGTAAACAATTGCATCACGGATTATCTTGAAGGAACATGTGTTATGTATGGTTAGTCAGACTTTCAATATATTGGATACCTTAAATTTTTTAAAATGTTATTTATCCTTAGCAATTACACAGTGAAAGACAACAAACCAATACAATTAACTAATTTCACTACATTTATCCCTTATTTGAGGTATCCAATATATTGAAAGTCTGACTAATTTACAACAGAACACATGTTTATTCAAGATAATCCGTGATGCAATTGTTTACCATGTATATCATCACTCTATTAATATAAACATCTACTGGTCTGACTAACCATTTTGATTTGCGTCTAAGAGTCGTATCTCAACTTATATGCTATTGTTTAAGACATTAATTTTATAAAGTAAATTAATTTTATTTTTGGTTAAAATTAGATTTAAAATCTCTTCATTTTTTTAAAACTAAACATACATTTAATTAAAATTAATATTCTCCTATGTTTTGTATCAAACATATATATTTATTTAATGACAATATTTCTCATCCTATTTCCTCTCTCCTTTTCACATCTGTTAAATCAAACGGACTCTAAAAATATTTAATTTCAATTTTTGATGAATTGATTCTATATATTTCTAATTGATTTTGACAAATTTAAATATTTTAAAATAGTAAGAATTTTGTCTCTAAAATTTATTTAAAACTAAAATTTCGAGCTTTTAACTCAAACTATAATTTTTACATTTAATTTCATTGTTCAACTTACTTCCATGTAAAAATATATCTAAAAATAAATCAATTTCAACTAAGTTTAATTTTTAACTCAAAAATTAATCTTATCTTATGAAATCAATTTTTATCAAGATAACCAAACATTGCCTGTCATTGAAGCAATGTGACAGAGCTAAGACTGAAGGGAGACCAAACACAGAAAATGCTGCGATCACGACGGCGGTCACCTTACGGCGCCTATCTCTGCGCCGTAATCTCCGCCGTCCTCCTCCTTCTCTCAGTCTCTCTCCTCTACTCCCGCCTTTCTCTCTCCAACTCCAATCCACCCTCCAACCCCCGCACTCTCCTCTCCGACGAAGATTCCGATCTATCCACCACCTCCGATCCCATCGACGAACTCGACTTCATCGACCTCGACCAACAACAACAACAAACCCAATCTCCTCCCACCAATCCTTACTTCTTCGATCCCATCACCTCTTCCATTCGCAGATCCTTCAAAACCCCTCCCATTTTCACCTCTTCAATCACCACCGACGATTTCACCATTCTCTCACCTCCACAAGATCCTTCAAAATTCGCATTCACCTCCGATGACATTCCCCTCGACGACGAAGTTCGACGAAAAGCTACAGTCATTACATCAATTGAAGACGCGCTTCTTCTCAAATCACCTTCTTTGAGAGGGATTTGGGGGGAATGGTTTGATAAGAAAAGTGTTTTTCTTAGAAAAGATAAAATGTTGAAATCTAGTTTTGAAGCTTTTAATCCAATGCTTAATCCTCTTCTTCAAGATCCTGATTCAGTTGGTGTTTCTTCACTCACTAGAGGTGATAAAATTCTTCAAAAATGGTGGATTAATGAGTTCAAGAAAGTTTCATTTTCAGTTCATAAAAATACTAACAACAATGGAAAATTAGTAACTGTTGCAAAAGGTGGAACAGAACGTAGAACTTTGAAATTGAATGATAATGGTGATAATCATATATATGCTGATGGTGATAATTGGGGTTATTTTCCTGGATTGCCATTGCGTTTATCGTTTAATGATTTTATGGATGCATTCTTTAGGAAGGGTAAATGTGTCATGAGGGTTTTTATGGTGTGGAATTCACCTCCTTGGATGTTCACCGTTCGGTATCAGCGTGGTCTCGAGAGTTTGTTATTTCATCACCCTAATGCTTGTGTTGTGGTTTTCTCCGAAACAATCGAGCTTGATTTCTTCAAAGATAGTTTTGTCAAGGATGGGTAATTAATGTTTGTTTCTTCAATTTTGTGTTATTTTGTTGTTTGAAGTTTGCGTTTTTAGCTGAGGAATAAGGATTTTGTTTTTTCAGATACAAAATTGCTGTTGTTATGCCAAATCTTGACCAGTTGCTGGAGGGTACGCCTGCAAACATTTTTTCTACTGTTTGGTTTGAATGGAGAAAGACAAAGTTCTATTCAACTCATTACAGTGAGCTTATTCGTCTTGCAGCTTTGTATAAGTAAGTTTTCTTGGTTGTGTTGGCTAGTATTAGACAGTAGGTATCAGTTGCTTAATTATAATTATAAACTGATTTTGTGTATAGATGGTGTTCCCTTTAGCTTTAATCTACTAATTGACTATTTATGCAGTGTAGTCAAATAGGGGCACTCTAGCACTATGTTTTAGCGGATTTTGATGAACCCGCTATGAAAACCGTGACGCTATCCTAGTTTCATTATTAGGGCAATAGTGGCCGATTTGCCAGTTTCTGCTGGTGTCTGGCAATAATAGAGAGAAGACCCAATGCCAAAGAGCCGCCAAAAAGCACAATATGTGCTGCGGCCACACCTTCGTAACTCCAAATACCCGGATTTGTTATAGTCCCTCCTGTGATATTCCAACCACCCCACAAATTGGTTATTCCTAAACGAGTCATGAAGGGTATAACGAACATACCCTGTCTCCACATTGGGTCAAGAACAGGGTCAGAGGGATCAAATTTTAGGGTTTAAAGTAGAAAAATGAAGAGTCCTATATACATCGTAATATGTAAACCTTTTAACATGTGACCTATGCTCTGCCTCCATTTCCTTTTTATTTGTATGCAACATGTTTTTTTTTTTGTTTGGTATAAAATTGACATATTTCAACCACTATGCGACTTTCACTATTTGTCCGATACGTAATTTTCTATTTCACGTATTTTTCTATTTTTCACAATCTGCTATTGGTAACACTGTTATGATGTATACATATTGGGATATGACATTGACATTGTCTTCTGTTTTATCAGATATGGTGGGATCTACCTAGACTCTGATATCATAGTTTTGAAGCCAATTTCTTTTCTTAATAATTCTGTTGGTATGGAGGATCAAGCTGCTGGAAGTTCTTTGAATGGTGCTCTTATGGCTTTTGGGAGGCACAGGTATTGTTAGCATGTTTCCTATGGAATGTTTTCATTTTGTAAACAGGGTTTTCAAGGAAGCTATTAAAATGAAAATCATGAACTCATAATAATGATTCTATAATGGTCCGATCTTTGACGAGATTTGCTTTTGTCCTTTGCTCTCTCATATCTATTTTTATGACACCCAATGGCTATGGTATGATCATTTCACCGAATCCACTTCTTGATAAGGCTTAGTTGGTGTGTAGTTGGGGTAAATTTTATATTTGAGTTTTGATCCTCTCCATTTCATTGCATATATGTCTGACACATGGCATTAAAAATTTCAAGGCTGAGATCCAATAAATCAATTTATTTACTTTTTTAGAAAAATAAAGTAAAATGTTGCTGATATTATAATGCTTTGAATTCCAACAGCCTGTGTACTATGTATCTTCCAGCCTATGGGTTTTGGGTGGACTTATACTACTTTTTCCTGAAATCTTATTCACTAATAATTCAAAAAAATGTGATTATGTCTTTACTATTTGAGATGATGTTTGATTTTTCTCTTCACTAACAAAGAAAACCACTGCTCGTAAAAAATAGTTTCCTTCCTACACGAGTTAAGCCTTGAAAGTAGGATTCTGTCCATTAGCATCAATATGTGGTTAAATGAATGATGCAAAATCAAATTCTAATTAGTGAGACCTTAAATTTTAGATATAGCCAGTTACAAATATGCATTGATTTGAAATATCGTGTCATATATATTGAGGTTGATTTATGAACATTCTGCTTTAAATTGTGTGTTGCCGACTTGCTGTGCCTTTTTGCAACCAAATTGAATGATAGAGTGACGGGGGAAAATGCCATTAATTTGATTTGTTTAGTATTGAACATTATGTGAAATCCATTCTTTGTTCCATGCAGTCTGTTCATAAAGGAGTGCTTGGAAGAGTTTTATATGACATATGACGATAACAGTTTGAGATGGAATGGTGCTGATCTATTGACGAGGGTTGCGCAAAAGTTTGTAGGAGAGGATAACAAAACTATTAAACAGTTGGAGTTGAATACGGAACCCTCTCATGTCTTCTTCCCCATCAATTCTCAGGAAATCACAAGGTAATTTGACATTTCTCTCGATTAGTTAGGAATATACTTGAGTTAGGGTTAAATAAAAATTAAGAGAAATGCTAGCAACACACATTCTAACACACACTTTCCAACACACTCTCTTTGATTGGTTAAATTCACATGGGACCCACCAAATTTATACGGGATCCTCACGATTTGGTGGGACCCATGTGAATTTTAACCAATCAAAGAGAATGTGTTGGAAAGTGTGTGTTAGAATGTGTGTTGCTAGCATTTCTCAAAAGTAATTGTTGAGACATTCGATTCTAATTTGGAGAGTGATACTGCCTCTCTTTTTTTCTTTAGTTTTGTATTGTGTTTTTGATCCCTAACTGAATTAAACCCGCAAACAGATACTTTGTTGCACCAACAACAGAGACGGAGAAAGCACAGCAAGATGTTCTGCTTGAGAAAATACTGCACGAATCGTTGACATTTCATTTTTGGAACAGCTTGACTTCTGCTCTCATCCCAGAACCAGATAGCCTTGTGGCCAAGCTTATGAATTATGCATGTATCCGATGCTTGGAGTTACTATAAATACTAAGTTATCCCAATGCTGTCTTGAGTTACCATTCTGCATCACATATCAGGAATGATCTATATGTCTGACTAATACCAAGATTGCAATCCTTTAAGTCATCGGCAGGTTCTTTTCCATGCCACTGTACAATTTTGTGTTATGTTTGTAGTTGATTACCTATGTAGACTAAGGCTGGTGGTATCGAATGTTCATATGTTACAACTAACAATGTAGAATGTATTAGTGGCTCACCACTGCACGGTTCTGATGGAACTGCAGTGTGTAGCTGATAGAGCAAACTGTTTGTATTACTCACTCCATTCAAGTAAATATATGTTTGGTCTCGAAGGAAGCCTAAACCTTCGGGAGATCTTTACCGATGGCTCATGCTAGCCAGCAATAACCACTTTTTCCGTGTTTATAAGGCTCCTTGAGACAATTCTTTAGCAGTAAAAAACAATTCCATGGGCCCAACAAGAGTTTTTAAAGCCTTGCAGTATACATCTAATGAAGGTATAAAAAGTTGAATGATAAAACGGCAAAATCGGCATTGTAGGGATGACGGTACAAATGTAGTTCATCTAATCAATGAAGGCATAAACAGTTAATCGGAAAAGGGCAAAATTGGCATTTAAATGGTTTGTATTGTGGTAAAGATACAAATGTAAGGGTACACAGTAATTTTTTCTTAAAACAAAACAAAACCTGAAAACATCAAAGTACTTTTCCAGTGCCTTAGAGTAACGTTTGAGGTTCAAAAAATTTTAATTGCTCACCCGTTCTCTCTTTGTGAACTGGAATTTCTTTTAAAAAAAATTGAGGGAAAATTGGAAAAATGAAATGAATTTTTTTGGTTTATATATAAGGATAACATTGGTAGTTCGTGTAAAGTGGATACAAGATAAATTTTATGAATACATTTATCTATTTTTGTCCATAAACGAGCAAAATCATTCATTTGTGTAACTTTGAATAATACATGCATGATTTCTTGAAGAAAGAAGATCTACCCAGAAAATATTCTTTTTTAGTAGAAATATAAACTAGAACAAAAGAAGTATTATTGAAAGAGCATAAATAAAAGGGGGCTCACTCTCAAATATTGGTCAAATTATTATCTATATAAAGACTGACACGTCTTTATAAGAACTAGTAATGACCAAGATTTGACATTTAAGAATCAAATTGTTTATTTTCTTTCATAAATTTTGCAGTTTTCTAAAAGATCAAAACCTAAAGACACGAAACTTCTGGATTACAAGAAGAGCAGGAGCCTTGTACACTATTGCATGATGCAGATGCTTTCTTTCCATCAAGATCAACTATGTCGATATCTTCAAGTATAATGTTGGTGCAACCAATACGAGCACAATTCAGATCAATTGCATCCTTACCATTTGTGGTTCCCCTAATGTTGCGGAAAATAACATCACTCACTTTTACTCCTTTGCTTACACCTTCTAAAACGTTGTATTTTATTTTGAGAGGTTCTAAAGCGTCGTATTGTTGATCAATAATCACAGGATTCTCCACTTTAACAAGAATAATATCTTCATATGTTATTTTTCTAGCATACCCAGATCCCCCCTAATTCAAACAACAAGGAAAACAAAAAATTAGCACTATTATTTATAATTAAATCACCATAATGTAATTAGTTATCCAATGAACAAGAATCAATTCATACCGTCCATGTCTTGATTCTAGCACCATTTGTTGCTTCGCTAAAGGTGATGTTTGACACATGTACCTCTTCTACCGTGGAATAATCCCCATCTTTTCCAAGGCTTCCAACACTATATACCCACGAACACATCCAATAAAGAGGTTAGAGTTTCTTTAATGTTGATGAAATAATATACAACGTGAAGATTAAAATCATAAAATTATTTGAACAATTGACCTTATGCCATGACCAGGTCCACAATGAATATCAGTTATGTTGATGAACTTGGAACCATTGTTAAGGGCAATGCAATCGTCACCTATAATGAACAATAAATAAGAAATTTTAAAAATATAAATCACATAAATAGGGAGAGAAGGAAAAAAACGTCACATTAATTAATTTTTGAATTTGTGATCAACATAAATATATGATTAGAAATAATCTAGAACTAAACCCGTTGAAATGATTGAATGCTGAACGACGATGTTAGTTGATGTTGAAATGTCAATCCCATCGGTGTTGGGACTATTCTCCGGCGCAATTATATGAAGATTGGAGATTAAAGCGTCATTGCATCCAACTATGCTTATATGATTTTTGGGGCTGTTGATGTGTTTCAATGGGCCAAATTTTAGATTATCACATTCAATAATTTTAAGAGCCTGCATATATACAAGTTATATCAAATGATTAATTAATTATACACTTTAATTCTGAGACTCAAAGTGTAAGTTTGTGTACATTTGCCATTATTATTATGGAGAATTTTAATTTTACTATATACTCGTGTTTGCATAGAATTATCTTACCGTTGGCCTGCTATGGCCATTATTGTTCCACCATGAATCACCTTGGCCATCAATTGTTCCACCACCGTTGATAATGAGGCCATTTATGTTTGAGAACTTGATCAATGAATCACCATCATTATCGTCCCATTTCCAATTTGCTTTGCTTTGTGGAGCAGTGATCGTTCCCATTATCTGCAAAACCAAATATTGGTAGTCATAACATTACTAAATAGTAAATACATAAAAATTAAATGATTGAAAATGTAGGTAAAGTAAAGCAATATTATACATAAAAACATACATTGAGCTAAAAGAAAATAACATAAACATAGAAAGTGAGATATATTTTCCCTAGCAATGCATGTCTAACTAATTTATTAATTCCATTATAACGTACCTTAAAATTAATGGTTTTAGATTTGCAAGGACCTTGAAATGACAAAGGTTGCAACATGAAATTTTGACCTTCGGGTACGATAAGTGTCGGGGTGTCTAGAGTTGAACCACACACGTCTTGCCATGCTTTCGTAAAAGCCTTTTTGTAAGAAAGTTTAAAATTGTATTAGATTTGAGAAATTTTGTTTCATATGAAATATGTAAATTAAAATAATTGCATGAAATGAAATATGAAACTATAACAAAAATATACATTTGAATCATCCGTATGGCCATTGCCTTTGGCACCATACTTAACAACATTGAAGTAATTTTGGCACAAACAAGGTGAAGCAATGACAAATATTAGACAAAGAACAAACAAGCCTTTCATCTTTGATCTTTGAAATAAGAAAAAACAAATATTTCTAAAGATGATGATTAAATCTAAGCACTGAGCTTTTTTCTTTTTTTGAACAAAAAATCTTAGTACTAGAATCCCATGTAGTGAAAATTTGAAAAAAAAGGGCTACAATTATATAATGTAGGATACTTCTCAAACAATAATGGTGTATTGATTTCTATTTTCAAGGTCTATATGATTTAAATAAAAACAAAACCATTATTGTTCTGAAATTTGACTTTCATTATGGTTAGTATCGTCTTCAATAATTTTTAATGTCAAATATTATGCAAATATATCTTACTTGTTCTGTATATCATGATGCATTATCAGGAATTGGAAAGTTAGACGAGGACTCGGTTCTAGTAATTGGTAGTTGACTTTGTTTTTGAAGGAATTGGTAGTTGACTTTTGATGAGACTTGAAAATAATGATTTCTGCAAATAAAACTAATTAACTAAGATTGGAGCAAAATGTGGAACGATTTACTTTTAAAGCATTTCTATTAGTCTAGCAAGTAAACAAACTCATATTTGCTATTAGTCTAGCAAATATCAAACTTACGGTTAAACGGATTTTGACTAATATTTGGTAATACATGTTATAATACAAATGATTTTTATTTTCTTCAAAAAAATTTTTTTTTTTGACAAAATACAAATGATTTTGTTTTTTAACAGGGTGGGGTATCAAAGTGGATCAAGGGCAACGTAAAAGAAAAATAATATTCTCTGATTGGTAACTAACACTTGTTGGTGCCTGACAAAAAAATTGCAGGTAAAAAAAAAAGGAATTTTCAGATTAGGCAATAGTATTTCAATAATCTTTATTGTCAAATATTAATTATGTCTCTAAATGTTTCCTTTTAGCAAATACTTGTCGTATAATGTCAACGGAAAAAAGCTCTCTCAACGCAAATACTTGTACGTGGGCTGATTTAGGTTGGGTTTGGTCAAACCTAAAACCCGAACCATATAAGGTACTCCGGTTTGGGTGAGGTAAATTAACCACCCGTTATACCGTTGGGTGGGTTTGGATAAACCCACTAATTTATGGGTTAGGTTGAATTAGGTAATGGGTTACCCAACTTATTTTTCTATTTTTTTAATATTAAATGACTAAATGACAAGTACTCGTAATTTTTTTTAAATATTACTCTACTTTTTAATTTTCTTAAAAAAAAATTGGTTAACTTATTTTTACTATAATTTTCTGCATCATAGAATAATAAATGATAATATCAAATAATAAACTCCATCATAAAATACTTGCAACAAACAAAAGTTGTATGACATTCCTTCAAAAAAAAAAAGTTGTATGACATAAAATTACATTAGTATTAAAATAACCAAAAAGTGCAACATCTTGATTTGTAACTCTAGTATGACATAAAATTACATTAGTATTAGAATAACCAAAAGGTGTATGTTTTGGAAATACAACTTGGTTTACCATAACCTTTTTTAGTATTTTTCTTCTACCCTATAAAAATAAAGATAAAAAATATTGACATTATTGGGTAAGTGGATTTTTTTGGATATGGGTTTGGTTTTACCCGAAACCCATTTATTTTTATGGGTTCTCCATTTTTAGAAACCATATCCACCCAATTACCTTATCCAACCCATTTTTTTAGGTTTTTTGGGTGGCTCTGACCGAGTTTTCTGGGTTGATCCAACCCATGAACACCCCTATCTAATACCGTGTTTGGTAGAAGATAAATAAGAAAGATATAAAGAGAGGAAAGAGAAGTTGAAGAGAGAGGGGGCAATTTCTCATGTTTGGTTTAGAAGAGAGAGTGAGCAGAGACATAAAATAATGTGGGACCCATGCCTATATCACTTCTCTCCATAAGTGCATAAATGTTTATTGGATAAATATTTTTTTCACTTAATTCTCAGTAAGTAAGTGTGATTTTTCATACCCTTTTATTAATTTTTTATTCATTTGCATTTTTTTTCAAATCGAAATTGTATTTTTGTTTGTGGTCCAGGCAATTGAATGATTGACGTAATTAAAATTTATGATTCATACTATATAGTTAGTAACAAATTGATTCATTTTAATTGAGGCATGTTTGCATCTTATCCTTATTTAACACGTGAATATGATTTTTGCTGAAAAATTTATATGTGTCTGTACGCACGCGCGTATGTGCGAAATCTATTTATCACGTTTAAAATGTAAAAAAAAGTTATGTATTTTTCGATCAACTACGCTGCTAGCAAACTCGAAGCCTGCGGAGGATAGGTGGATCTCACCATCGAGTCGACCATGACGCGATGATGAAGGTCGACAAGATGAAAGTGTATATCTACGTTATAGTCATCTCTGCAAAAACAAAGCAAAAAAAGTTTCTTTACTACTAATACATGCTTCAACCCGTACAAACAAGAACTCATTAATTCAATATCCTATATTCATTTGGCTATATGTGTTAAAAGGAACATACATTATATTTACTTATTTTACTTTAAAAAAATTATTGATTTTTTTTTTATCAATCAGAAGGAATTGCTTACAAAATAAAATATAAAAGAAAAATAGCTTTTATAGTTTGTGTGTGATTAATAATTACTCATGACAATTAATATTATAAAAATTAAATACATATCTTAAGGAAATGAAAAGTTAATCTTGCTTAACAAACCAAAACTTCACCCTAAATCCCTTCAAAAAAAAAAAAACATCACCGTAAATTAGGGTAGAGCATCAGACGGGTTCGGGCCCAAAAGAGCAATGTTAGATGAAACCGAACACACTATTTCAAGACCCAGTTTCGACCGCATATGGGCTCAGTTTGGGCGGGTTTCGGGTTAGACGGTTGCGAGTTTCGGCGGGTCGGTTTGTTCGGGTATGGAAAAGGAAGAAAAAGACACAGGAAAATCGAGCTGCAGATCCAAACTTCTCATCAAAACCACAAGAGCAGAAATGGTGGAGGAAACAATCAAAAGCAAATAGAGAAGAAAAATGGAAAACAGAAAAAAGAATAACAAACAGAAAAGCTCCATGAAAATAGAGAAGAAGAGAAGTTTATACATATTACTTGAGACTAAGGTGTCACCCCTCAATATCTCCACAAAAACAAAAGTCACGTGCTGCTTTGTGAATGAGTAGCAAGCATGTTTGAGTTTGTTGTCTGAGACTGAGAGTTAGAAAATTAAAATCTAGATCTAGGGTTTGAGCTTTGAAGCAAGACAAAGGGAGTGACTGTGTACTCTGTATAGGATATTGGGCTTGGAGCTAATACTATTTGGGTCTAAATTGATATTAAGTTAATGGATCGGTCGATTGTGGGTAAGGCGGTTTGGTTCATTGAAAAACCGATTCCGACCATTGAAACCCACGTAGACCCAATTTTTTCTCATTTTTCACCCGACCCCATTTCAACCCGCCCCGATATACCCACGGTTGGTTGGACACTTTAGTTTTCGGGCGGGTGTGGGTTTCCTACTCTGCCCTACCCTGAATTGTGACAACTAGAAGTCTAACATAGCGAACAAAAGAGGATGTGAAATGTGAGTGCGTCATTGATAAATATAAATGTCAACACGCGACAAATCTTTTTCACTGATAGATACACAAAAACACGAGACAAGTATTTGTGAGTGATAAATATTAAAAAAAAACACATGAAAAAGTATTTGTCATCGATGAATAAAATAAAAAATAAAAAACTCCACCCTAAATTGTTACAACTAAAAGTCTAACATAGGGAACAAAAGAGGATGTGAAGTGTGAGTACGACATTGATAAATATAAATGTCAACACGTGACAAATCTTTTTCACTGATAGATACACAAAAACACGAGACAAGTATTTGTGAGTGATAAATATTCAAAAAAAAAAAAACATGAAAAAGTATTTGTCATCGATGAATAAAATAAAAAATAAATGACCAATATTTATCACGGATAAATATAAAAAACATTGGATAAGTATTTGTTACTAATAAATATAAAAAAAACACCCAAATCAAATTTGTCACTGCAAGAGACCCAAGGCGTCGGCCTTCCATATCTCATGTGGTTGCCACGCTTGCTTCTCTTGTAGAACAATAGAATCTATATGATCCAAATTCGAAAGAGAGTGGGATACACGACATTGACCTTAGCTTTCATATCTATAGATAATAATAGGCTTAATTGCAGTTTTAGCCCCCTAACTTTTCCAAAGTTGCGATTTTGACCCCTTAAGAAAAAAAACTACAAAACAGCCCCCTAAGTTTTGCAACTGTAGCAGTTTCAATAAAGATATTGTATCTACTTTTTTTTAAAAAATAAATAAAGGGTTAATTAAGTTTTTAGTCCCTATAAATATTCACAGTTTTGTTTTTAGTCCCTACAAAATAAAATCACACTTTTTAGTCCCTATAAAATTTTACATCAGCATTTTTAGTCCCTATAAAAATTTTCCATCAGCACTTTTAGTCTCTGTCAAAAATTTCCATCAACAGTTTTGGTCCCTAAAATGCTTAAGGAAAATGTCACAGGGACTAAAAAGTGTGATTTTAATTTATAGGGATCAAAAACAAAACTGTGAATATTTATAGGGAGTAAAAACTTAATTAACTCATAAATAAATAATATTATATCTACTTTTTTTCTTAAAAATAAATAAATCGCTGGGATCGGATTTTGAATTGATTTTTTTCGTGAGTTTGGGAAATGTTGTTTGAGTTTGATTAGTGTAAGAATATTATTTGAAACACAAATAGCAACGTATATTTTTGTTTCATTATGTATCAAAGGTGCATTAGATGTAACCCCAAAATAGGAGTTAGACCCCAAGATGTTCGAGAGTTACAAACCGAGAGAGGTATTTCTAGATTTTTTTAGGGGCAAGTGAGCAATTGAAGACATAGTTTTAAAACTCGGTTCAGTCATCGACTCGGTAAGGGTACTGAGTCATTGGGTTAATGGTCGAACCATTGGGTCACTGGTTGAACCGCATAACTGAACTGGATCAAATCGAATAACTCGGTCAGATGACTCGGTCTTAAGATTAAATTTTTGTTGGTATTTAACCAAATAATATTTGATTGAACTAATGACTCGACCACTTAAAAACTAAAATGTAGTATGTATATTAATATTTGTATAGCTATATATTATTGTTTAAAGAGTGTGGCTATATTTTGTTGACATTAAATATATTTATTTTGTTGAAAGAGACATTAAATTTTTATTTTTTTAGGGCTGACATGAAATATATTTAGTTTTGCATATTATTTACTATTAATATAATAAGTAGATTTTCTATAAAAAGAAATATGATATGTATATTATTAATTTTGGGGAGAGATTTTTTTTAGAGGAGAGATGATATGTATATTATTATTATTGTGTAAATATTATATTTAAAAATGATTTGCTCTTTTTGAAAAAAAAAAATTGATAGAGTTCTTTCAAAGGAACAAATGAAGATGTAAGATACATACATATTTAATATATTTCAATAACTAACACCAAAAAATGTTGAACCAGTGGTTTGGCTTTTAGTAAAACACTTTGATGTGCCTGGTTTGATTCCTAGATCCATTCATTTTTCCAATTTATGATTTTTTCAACAAAAATCAAAAGTCAAAGTAGTTAAAACTTTAGGAAGCAGCACGTTAATTGTATTAAACTGAATGCGTGCTTAATGACTAATTATGACATAAAATTGAAAAAAATTACAAAACCGGTTTGACTCGAAAAATCGGTCGAGTCACCGGTTTCCATCGGTTTTTTCTGAGCCACGCCAATTTTAACCGGTTCAATTGCACGACCGATCTGATAACCAGTTCAAACCGGTTACACCACTGGTTCACGGTTCAACCGGTCGGTCCGAACCGGATTTTTAAACTATGATTGAAGGGGCCTATTGATCAAACTTCAATTAGTTATAATTATGCTCTTCTCCCAACAAGTTTCGCTCCCACCCAGCCCAACTGACCAAAATACCCCTGCGCTAGTTAACTAACGCATGTGTAAAACAAACGTGGCTTAATTTTACACATGCGTGACTTAAGTCACGCCGCATGAGTTAACTTACATGTGTGTTATATCCCGCGTGAGTTAACTCACACTAGTACTTTGGCTGGAGAGAACAAGTGTTAGTTTGGATAGTAGGATTGTGTTGGATCATGGTCACCCTTACTTCATTGTAGGGGTGGACAGCAAACGGGTTCGGTCGGGGATCGGGCTCAAAATGCGAATCCGCCCAAAACCACGGGCTGTATACACCAACCCACTTCCGTCCATTTTCTCATGCGGGTTAAGCGATTTCTGGTTGTTCGGTTTACGGGGTTTGTCGGGCGGGTTGCTGTGGGCTTAGATCTCAAATTAACGTGTTTTTTTAACAAAACAAGCTCCAGAACAGAGGAAAACAAGAAAATAAACAAAGATTTAAAATTCTACAAAAAAAAACAATGATTTAGAATACAGGATGGAAACAACAAGGAGGAGCACATGAGATTATCCTCTCTTAGTTACTTCCATCGTCGCCGTTTTACTTGGTGTTAGAAGAAGTTAGATTTGAACACATGAAGAGATGAATGAGAGAAGGAAAGAGAGGCAGAGAGGTTCTAAACTCAGACGGTGAGGCTACTAAGTTCCAAATGGAAAGTATATAAACAATGGTTTAAATGCAAATAAAAGAAATAAATATAATAATAACTAGAATTCATTGGTAAATGGCAAGTAAGTAAATTATTAATAAAATAACATTGGAATATGTGTATTAACCTTCCAACTCATGTGAAAGTGAAAGGGAAAGGACAACAAAGCTGGTACACTGCTCTATGTATTCCTATCCACTGTCACTCTGTAAGCATTGGCGGGCGGGTTCGGTTACCGCTGGGTCGAGGAATTTGATCTGCACCCACCCGTATTAATTATATTATGCATACATGAATCTTGATAATAAATATGATGCATACTTTGAATCTTATAAACAGTAAAAGCCATTCAAAGTATGTTGCGGAATAAATTAAAAGATCATTGAACAGAGATCAGTAAGCAAATAAAGGCACCTTTGCCTCCGGCCAAAGTACTAGCGTGAGTTAACTCACGCGGGGTATAACACTTGCATGAGTTAACTCATGCGGCATGACTTAAGTCACGCATGTGTAAAATTAAGTCACATTTGTTTGATTTCTGCTCTTCCCCCTACACAAAACACTCGCGCCCTGCAGCCTTGTCGAAAATGCCCTTGCGTGAGTTAACTCACACAAGAGTTAAACTCTGCATGACTTAACTCACGCAGGAGTATTTTGACAAAACATGATAAAAACCCAGGAAAACCAATTCTCCTCCAAATTGCAAATCGATAGACGGAAGAAATCATATTGCAATTGCTGCAAATTGATACACCTGAGTAATATTCATGCAATTGCTGCCACATCATTCAACTTTGAATTGGTTTTCCCTTGAATTATCGTTGCTGCCAAATCATATTTTCCTTCAAGCTTTGAATCAATTGTTGCCAACCAACTTTTTCCTTGGATTATCATTGTTGCCTAATCATCTATCAATCAATAACATTCATAATAACATTCATAGGAACGATTTGCAATTTGAGAAAGAATTGGGTTGTCATGTGTTTTGTGTTTTGTCAAAATATTCCTGCGTGAGTTAAGTCACGTTGCGTTACTTAACTCACGCTGTGTGACTTAAGTTGCGCAATTTTTAACATGTGCGTTAGTTAACGCATGTGTATTTTGGTCAGTACAGCTTAGTGTGAGCGAAATGTGCTGGGCGAAGAGCAGAAATCCGTTTATTTTACACATGCGTTAGTTAACTAGCGTATGGGTATTTTGGTCAGTTTGACTGGGTGGGAGCGAAACTTATTGGAGAAAAGCATAAATCAATTAGTTATTCATGTGGACCCTTCTACTGGGCTTGGTGATGATAAGTGTTGGTCATTGATGACGTAACAATCTTGAATCTTAATCTATTCAAGAAATATACAAGTAGTGGTTAGTACAAATCATTTTTGTTTCTTAATTGGAACTTTACTTTTTTTTTTGAACAAATAATTGGAACTTTACTTGTATAATACACAAAGCATGTTCTGTCTGAGATCAGTGCTCCTTCACAAAAGCTCCTTTACCCTCTCTTTCTTCTCCCACAACCGCCACTACAAGGTAAACACCACCGTCTCTTTCTCTCTTCCTGTTAAGTATTCAATAACAATAAATTTACCATGGTGATGGTGTTGTTAAGATTCATTATTATGAATGCATGTCATAGTTGTTGACTTTTATTTGTTCTAATAACTATACTTCACCGATTCATGTTTCATATTAATCATCGATTTCAATATATTATTACTTATTGAAGATGTTAGTTAATCGAGTTAAAATTTGAACTGATCATAAATTAATGTTCTGTTTGGATTGACTTATAACTTATTTGAGCTTATCTATTGACATAAGTACAGCGATATTGTCTGAGAGAACTTATGACATGCCCATAAGTTGTTTTTAGCCTACTTCCATAAGCTCTGCCGAATTGTTTTTGAAAACAGTCTACGGCTTATATGAAAATAGTTTGACTTTATTTTATCTTTTGTAATAGAAATAGATTAGACATAAGCACTGATATGAGATGTGTTTCGTTTATGCTATAAGTGCTTAGCTAAGTTATTCATCCAAACAGGGCCTAAGTTTTCTTCTATGCCATTTTGCTACTCTGAAGGTTTTGTGATTCTTGATTAAAATATCTTTTGCATAGCATTAGCATATTGTTGAAATGGTGCGATCATCATTGGACGAGATATCAGACTCGGGAGCATTCACGAGATCAGCTTCCACATTCCGACAATTCGTTTCAAAGGATCCAAATTCCCAATTTCCAGCTGAGTCAGGAAGATATCACCTCTACATATCATATGCTTGTCCTTGGGCTTGCAGATGCCTTGCTTACTTGAAAATCAAAGGACTCGACAAAGCCATCAGTTTCTCGGTTAGTTGGTTTTTTTGCTTAATACTTGCAACTGGTGTTATTTCAGTTTTCAATAGTTCTTACTTGAAATTTCATATCTTGCATGTTTAATAATCAGTCGGTCAAACCTATATGGGGAAGGACTAAAGAATCAGATGAATATATGGGATGGATTTTTCCTGAATCGAATACCGAGGTCCTTGGAGCTGAACCTGATCCTTTGAATGGAGCAAAGAGTGTTAGAGAACTTTATGAAATTGCAAGTACAAACTACTCTGGAAAGTTCACTGTTCCAGTAGGTTTTCGCTTTAGAATGGACTCACTTTTTTCCTTAGCTTTTCTGATTTGCTTTACTCAGCCGATGTTTATTGTTAGCTGATGGATTTTTATCTGCACAGATTCTTTGGGATAAGAAACTCAAGACAATTGTTAACAACGAGAGCTCGGAGATAATACGCATGTTTAATACTGAATTCAACGATATTGCAGAAAATCCCATCTTGGACTTGTATCCCTCTGAATTGCAAGCCCAAATTGATGAGACTAATGAGTGGATATATCCTAATATAAACAACGGTGTTTATAGATGTGGGTTTGCAAAGAAGCAGGAACCATACATTGATGTATGTATCTGTTTTTTTTATTTTTTTTCAGGTGTAGTTGATAATTTAATGTTTACATTCATTTAGCATTTGAAACTGTTCATTTGGTCCTTTGTGCAGGCTGCAAGACAATTATATGAAGCTTTGGACAAATGCGAGGATATACTAAGCAAGCAACGCTATATATGTGGCAACAAGCTTACTGAAGCAGACATTCGTTTGTTTGTCACTCTCATTAGATTTGATGAGGTATAGTGTGTGACTTTGTGTGTGGATTGGGCATCTATCATTGATATTTGGGAATATCTTATCATTATTGTTCTCGTCTGAATTAATAAATCAACCTCAGTGGAGGTGGGTCTGCTGATTGTGATGGTGGTTGTCCCTTATAGGTGATGGTGGCCTTATGTCTTCGGGCCATTCAGAAAATGATATTAGAAGACCGATCACCGACTCAATCAGGAAGGATTGAGTCGAACGAGTACCCCCGATAACCTTGGCTGGTATACTCGGTCATATTAGTACAGAACACAGTCCCGAGTGTTAGGTCTTAAAGGTGAAGACATTCTAGTGGACTGAGTTGCCAAACTGTTTGGTACATAACATTAGCCCCCGAGCGTCAAGCCTAAAAGGCGAAGACGTTCAGGTGAACTGAGTGCTCAAACAGTTTGATACCGAATTTGAATAACCAAATTGCACATCTAGTTTTAAGAGTCCATGTCTTATCAAAATATGGAGTTTGTGTTGTCGAATTTCACTATTTTAAAATCATTAAAACTCAATATGGCCCTCTCCAAACCTCTCTGTCCAAACATATCCTTAGGCACCACAGGCATTCATCAGTAAACTCACCAAGTGTTTCCTTCTTGTTATTGCTTTATTGTTATTCGATGGACACTTAATGGTTTACCTTATAACACGCCAAAGGGGAAAGCTTTGAATTAGAACTCAAATTCTAAAGTTTCTTCTTCATTCTTTTTGTGCTTTCAATATATATCTGTTCAACATTTTGATGGAATTAGAGGAACATACAAGAACTGGGATGATTGCTTTCCTATTTTGTGACTCATTTTGTTGCAATCTACCCATTCCGATGTTTTGATTTTCAAGTAATTAGCCATTGTTAAAATTGCAGGTTTATGCAGTTCACTTTAAGTGTAACAAGAAGCTAATACGGGAATATCCAAATATCTTCAATTACACCAAAGACATTTTCCAAATCCCTGGCATTAGCAGTACAGTGAACATGGAACATATAAAGTTGCATTACTATGGAAGTCATCCTTCTATCAATCCATTTGGGATCGTTCCTATGGGGCCAAATATCGATTATTCTGCTCCTCACGACAGAGAAAGGTTTTCTACTTAGGTTGATTGATTGTAAAATTTGTAATAAAGGGTAAGAAACTTCAGTTTCATTAAGGTACTGCTGTGTTATAATATTGCAGAAACATCCATGCTTTCCGGAACAAGACAATTTCAAAATAAAAGTGAGACAATTTGGTGTGTGTATGCTTTAATGTTATAATTTATCTGTAATCGGACTTCCATTGATTGAATCTGTTTGTTATGATAGTTTATGATGAACAATTTTCCTATATCAAATCATGCATACATATACACCTCATTGGCATCTAAAAAGGTTATTAGAGCTTTACTAGAATGATTCTTATGCCATTATCTCAAGAAACTACATTATCTTTAGGGTCTAGGGTTTATCGGCATTCCCTTGATCTGATTCTCAACACAGATTCAATGTTGAGTAGATTACACTCGACTGTCTAAAGAAATAAATACTCTTAATTTTCTCATTTTTATGTTACTCTTTTTTTTCACTCTTAATACAAACAAGTTTTTTATGATTTTTTTTCCTCCCAATGATCCCTATCATTATCCCCAGCTAATTTTGAATCCTAAAATAACAATGCTGAGACGTTAGAAGATAAAGGAAAGGTTCTAAGTAAAGTAAATTCAAAACAAAATATATGACTAAGTTAGTTAAATGTAGATGGATAGTTCGATACACTAACTAAAGAAATAATAAGGATTTGAAGACTATATATGAAGGTTTTGAAATTTATTTTCCATACAAAAATTGAAAATTATAATACTAATTTGATTGATATAGAAATCTATAATACCGTCAAAAAAAAGAATTTAAACTTAAGGTTGACTTGTTATATACTTAATTTCACAATGAAGAAATAAGGGGTGTATAAACCATAAAAGACGGATTGCATGTGTAATAAACTCGACCCTAATATTAGATCAGATGATTTTTAGACTCGAATTCAAACTTAAACTCAATCAAATCCAATGAGGTGCGAGTCTAATAAAATGAGACAATATCAAAACAAGATTGTGTTGATTCTAAGAAAAGTCACCAATGCATAAACATTTTATTATTAAAAAAAAAGAATTAATTAACAAGTTTTTTTGATCACTAAACAACAACATAATTCCAACAATCACAAATTTTCACTAGCATAATATTCAACCTGCTTTAATGTTCCAGTAGCATAATGCAAACAAGTTTTCACAATTTTATATCATTGGTCGACTTAAATGAGATTATATTTTTAGAGTGTTAATTTTCTCACCCTATCGAATTCTCGTGCGTCCTATTTTTTTAAAAAAATACCCATGATTCAGAATATATAGTCCGAACCCATTCCGGATACATTCGTGGATTTTGGTACTTAAACCACCCTGGTGGATGATGATGTTAATTTTGAATAGATGGATTCAGAATATATAATCCGGAAAGTTCTAACAACTTCCGGATTGTGTAATCCGAAATGTACAAATCACCCCGTTGAAAGTCAACAAAAAGGGGTGGGAAATGATGGTTCCTGATTATATAATCCGAAAAGTATTAAAACAGTCCGGATTATATAATCTGAACTGCATCAGTACAGAGGCAGAAGCCATCTGTTTTGGCTAGGCCTCTATGTTGGAGCATGTAGTCAACTGCTTTGGCCTTTGATCAGTTGTTCAAACATAAAATTCAACTTATAACATAACAATTAACGACACAACATGATTTTCAAACATTCAAACATTAATAAAACATAATTATTCAAATGTTACATAACATAATTATCCAAAATATTCAAACATTAAAATTAAATAAAATACAATCAACCCCTAATAACTACACTCGTACCACTGTCATATCTGCCACCACCCCTGCCACCTCTGGCACCCCTGCCACCCTCAGTAGCTCCCCGACGACAGTAAATCTTCCCATCATGCACCTCTTTCAATACCTCCTCCAAATGTTGTCATTCCTCAGACCCTCGCGAAACCACACCACTGGACATCACAACATAAACATGGTCTCTGATGTAGCTCATCCTCCCGCTAAGTTGTAAGTACCCATGCTCTCCATCCTCCTGAGCAGCAAGCGAATCAAGGACCTCACGCTTCGGTGGCCTCGACACCGGTACCGGCATGTCAGGAAGAATCATGCATGGATGAGAATGGTGATAAAACCACTCGATGTGTCCCTCTGCTGCCTCCACGCCATGAACTGCATGCTTCCCCAACTGCTCAGGTGTCAGCGCATGATCAAGAGCATGCTGAAAGCGGTTTGTGATCTCCGCCAAATTAATCATAGGAGGTGCACTCTCAGTAGGATGTGGAGGGATGGTCTGAACCCTCCCAAACTGACGCAGCACCCGCTCCGGCAGATATCTCACCATGCGGTCTCCGTATCTCAGTCATCCAGAGTAAAGGCTGACCCGCTCAAATGGACGTGCCGCAAGGTGATCTCCATATGGGGCCATGACAACGACACTCAGATCCAGCCTATCCAGATGGTTTCTATAGTTGTCTGGTGTGCCCAAACCAGACGGTGGTAGAAAAAACATCGCACGTGGATACTGATCCTCTCGATATCCTGCCTAGACATCCTTGCTTCCCATACCTTGGAAGTGCTGATATACCCAAGCCTTCAGCAATGACAACCACATATAAATATACAAACCATAAACACTTACATTTTAAAAAATAAAACATAATTTTTAATTTATACCTGCAACAAAGTCAGGTAT
>Ga0315915_1001383_pt1 | contig 29256 bp, 9 predicted proteins | sample MpolbnodulesMG_FD_207738 | JGI IMG/M metagenome (GOLD analysis project Ga0315915, IMG submission 207738) | Medicago polymorpha root nodule microbial communities from Los Angeles, California, United States - branched nodules | ecosystem: Host-associated > Plants > Roots > Nodule | place: USA... | reverse complement strand
CGTTTAATCGACGATTTCCCAACCGATTAAATGACCCAAAAGCATTAAGTTCTAGATTAAAAGCGATTATCAAATATTAACATCTATGTCTAGAATGATAACTTAAGATAGATTGTTATTCTATTTCCTAAATCCAAAAGTATTTGTCAATATCATTTTGAATCTCAATAAAGCATTAAATACAAGAATAACAACAACATTGAATAAATGAGGTAGAACCATATATTAAAATATCAAGAAATTACATAATAGCTTGTTTGAATACCTCAAAACCCACAAGGGTAGATGTAGCTACATATGTCTATGATAGCTTCGCAAAGGATGAAGAAAAGATGAAGATTCAATGCCTAGATCCATGATGTCTCAACAAATCTTGGGTTGAATCTACTCCTAACTACCTTGCTTTGTGTTTCTCTCTCTAGAAAATGTCATATTCACTCTCCAAAAATCAGAAAATGTATTACAAAAATGATAAGATTCTGAGAAAAAGAAGAAAAACTCTTTAAGTTGGGCAGAATTCGTGCCTGCACGCTTAAGCGTACAAGGGTCGCTTAAGCGCGCCTCCAGGAAATCTTCTGTTGGCCAATTGGGAGCAGCCACGTGTGCCTTATTCACTTGCATCCTAATGAAGTTCGCTTAAGCGAACCACAAGTGTGCTGATAGCGTACAAGAATTTTGGCTACTGAAACTTGCACGCTTAAGCGTACTAGAGGGCGCTTAAGCGTGCTCTCTAAATCTGGGAAGCGTACCAACAACGTACTAATGGCGTACATGAAGTTGCTCTCGACATTGTGTACGCTTAAGCGTGCTGAGGACGCTCAAGCGTACTAACTTTGGTTCATGTGCTTCTTTCTTATTCCTTACTTGTCATTTCCTGCATAAAAGGGAGGAGATCAGGCATGTAAAGCATAAATGGTAAAAGAACACAATTTGGTAGCTTTTCCTTAGATAACTTGCAGAACAAATCACTAAAATGCCTAGATTAACACATAAAATATGTTACTTTTGAGCACTTATCAGTCACATTGCACCGATAATTTTCGTGGTCCACAACGCCTAGATACCTCTATAAATAGGGGTCCCTGTTTTCATTACAAATAAACTACACCAGAAAAAACTATCATGGAATTTCCTGGCTTTGATCCGAACACCAAGCTAGCGGCAGTCTACTACAACGGTGGAACACCACCCCATATGTTTATGATTCGCAACGATGTCACCCTCTCCGGGCTGAAGGATGAGCTGGATCAAATCAACCGTCAATTCAACCACAGAGACACGAGGAGGGTGGTCGGTGTTGAATATCGATGTCCATTGTCTGACTCAGCCGGATCTCTTCGCTTCAGCCGGATAAAACTCACAAACGACGACGAAGTGAGAACCATGTTCTCTGTCTTTGGTCAGCACAATACTAGAGGACCGATCGAGTTGGACGCTTCGTTGGCTAGATCTGCTGAACAAATTCTGAAAAGTTTTCACCAGCCCAGGAACTACGAAGAGATCAGGGATCTGCTGGAGGGACCAGAGGAAGAAGTTAGTTTAGATGATCCGTGATAATGTGTTATGTTTTAATTAATCGCGTGTTTTATGTTGTTTTAATTGCATGTTAGTTATGTGTTGTTGAATTAAGTTGTTGCATTATGTTTTGAATAATATATATTATTTAAACTTTCATTATGTCTTAATTTACGTCAAAGATGTTCATTTAATCGATATAATAACCAAATATATGATTTTCGGATTATGCAATCCGGATTCACATAGGGCGTAAGTGTATTCCGGATTACAAAATCCGGAATACTTCAGCATATAATTCTTTTGTATGGACCACATTGCACCAAGAGTTTATGTGGTCCAAAACATCCAAGGACCTCTATAAATACACCCTCTCCGATTTTCATCTTCAATACCAGCAAAACACACAAACACACCAAAGAAAACCATGCAAATTTTTGTCATTAAGCTGATGATCTTTCTCACGTTGTCGCAAATAGATGAGTTAGCTCTCTATTTGACGGCGTGATGAAGATCTTCAGCATGCTGTCAAAAATACAAACAAACACACCAAAGAGACCATGAAAATTATTGTCATTGTGTTGAGGATCTTTATCATGTTGCTGCAAAATAGATTGCTCTTTATGTGTCAGCATGGTGAAGATCCTCAGCACGCTTTCAAAAATATATAGATACTCCTTGCTGCCTCCTTGATAGATAGATAACTCAAAAATATCAAGAGGTTGCTATGAGTTAGATCTTGTTGTCTGCCATATGAATATGTCATTTGGCAAGGCAGCGGGATCTAACTCAAAGAAATCCTCTTGAAAACACCTTCCCAAAAGATTCATCATTTCTGTTATTATGTTTTTTTTAACTGTTTATTTGTCTTATGTTGCTTCTATTTATGTTATGTACCTTTGTTTTATTTTTTCCAAGGCATTTGCAACGAAAACGATCCAAATAAAGGGCCTGATGCAGTTCGGACTTTATAATTCGGAATAACTTCTTGCATTCCGGATTATAAAATCCGGAAACCCTCAGTAACATTTTGGCCGGTGACGTTTCACCAAAGGTTAGGCCGGTTAGTGGAGTTTGAATGCATTTTTTGACGGGTTTGAATGTGGAACACGTTTTATTTGACTGTAATTAAGATCTATGACTTATTTAAGGCTATAAAAAGGCTTGCATCTTCAACATTTTCCTTCATTCTTCTTCACCTCCTTTCTTACATTTTCTTCAAAAAAATTTAGTTTTTCAGGTATGCGTCCGGATTTTATTTTCCGAAAATACTAACAATCTGGTTCGGAAAACGAAATCCGGACTAGAGGTATTATTGAAATTTTTGCAGGGCGCGCGAGAAGGCAGTAGGGTGGGAAAAGTAAATCTCTTACTTTTCGCACCCTATAACTTTCTCACAGACTCTAGCTCTTTTACTAAAATATTGTAGGAGATTTTCGGATTATAGAGTCCGAATTGAGTTTTCACCATGAAAATATTCTAAGGCACGTGAAAAACTCATACGATGGAAAAGTAATAGCCTTACAATAAACCTATGAAAGACATAAATATGTAGTATCAAAAAGCAAGGTCACGGTCAACAAGCGAAGCACAATAGGCGCCCTCTAGTCTCTGCTACACAAATTTTTTATGCAAGACTCTCTGCTGCACAATGAAAGTATACAAATAATACGACAAGAAACTAAAAATAAGTTGAACGGTAAATCTACAAAGCTCTAGAAACTAGAAACAAAGACTAGACTGCCGCAACAAGATCTCTATGTGTATAGGTTTTCTTTTGTATTGTTATTGTCTTTGGCTTAAAGGGCCGGTGATTAGCACTTACAAGTAGATTACGTAAATAACTCAGAATTTTTCCATGTTCAGTTAAATAGATTAATAGAGGCTCTCAACACATTTGGAGAAAAAAATCAAAGTAATTGATGTCCTTCCACCCAAATCAATACGGGGAATTGGAATGAATTTGTCTGATATAAATATTATTTTCTAATCAAATAACTAAAAAAAAAAATTAGTATTTCAAAAATTGAGAAAAAAATAACACACCTTATTTAAAGTACTCACTGATGTGGATCCAATAAGGATTCACCATACAAAGATCTTTGACCTAAGTGTAAATTTCTTGAATTGGGATAGAAAATGAAGGAAAATGATAGAAAATCTAAGAAAATTGACCAAACTAGGAATAGAAAAAAACCATACAAAATAGAATTAGATGAGAAGTGGGAAGAACGATCGCCACATTCAAGATGAACGATAAGATCGAATCACGGATCTGCCACAAGAATAAGATGTTCTTGATAAGGATCTTAGAAGAGCAATTCTAACCCTCCCTTCAATCAAAGATTGAAAATATCAATTTGTGTATTAACCTTCAAAATGATAACTAGTTGTTATTTATACCTACACTTTGGCCATCACATATAAGGCTCAACAAGGAACTAAGAAAACAAGGAGCATTATCCAACTCCAAAATAAAAGTAATCTAATTTTTTAAACTCAACACTATTACAATCAATATTCACTAAAGAAAGATACCATATTGGTCCTCGTCAAAAACCCCCACTTCAAACCTCTCACTATTTATTAAGAGTAAAGCCCACGTGGAAAACGACCCAACGCTTCAGATCCAACGATCTAGATGCGTGGGAAACAAAACGTTCAAAGCTAACGACGGAAAATGCTAACCAGACCGAGACAATGGAGAGATGCCTATATCCAGCAATCAGATTTAAACTTTGCTCCATTTAGGTATGTTCCATTTACTCATTTTCAATGCATAGATGTTTGACATGTGACAAAAACGAATTCAAGGGTTGATATTAAAAGATTAAAAATAGAATTAAAAAAATGAGTGTATGTTGAAGTTTTCTCTGATACAACATTACACGCTTTCCTATAAACATAATCTTTTTTAAAAGAAAAATCATACTTATATTTTTTCAACAAGATATACATACTTTTTTTTTAAAGAAGATATACATACTTATATTATTAAGTTTATTACGAGATTTCCTTAAAAAATTATTATGAGATAACTTATTAAATAATTTATCAAATAAAAGTTTGTTACGGGATGAGGTTCTAACCCTATAAAGCCCTATATATTGTGATCCTCCCTCACACCCTTTCTCACAAAGTCAGAATAAAAAATCATCACCGTGATAATTGATTAGTTACAGCCATGGCAAAGAAAAAATGTCTAAAGCCAAGGCCATTTAAAATCCTAAGGTCAGGAGAACTTGCTCATTTCTTTATTTCATTGGAAGTTAACTTACATTTGGCATTTTTCAACGTGAGTTAACTCACGCTGCCAGTTTTAAGATTGGTTGATCCGACTTAAAAAGTGATTGAACCGATCTGAAAAAATGTCGAGCGTGAGTTGACTCCCACTGAGATAAAAGAATGAGCAATTTCAAAAGAGAGGAGTAATTTTCAAGATATGGTGCGTCTGATACGAACTTGTGGATCTTTACTATTTTTCGGTAAAAAAATAAATTATATAATAATAAATGAAAAACAAAAATAATATTTTACTCCCCTCAAAAAATAAAATAATATTTTCGCATTTATCTCTCTTATTGGGACTAGCATTCGGACAGACACTGACGTTTGAAATTATGAACGATATTTTTTTTATGAAATTTTGATTTTGATTAAAACAAAAAAAATATATAAATGTTTGTTACTTTCAAGTTATAAAAATTCAAACTAACCATGATTATCTATTTCATCAACACCGACAATAATCTATGCTATATAGAAAGAAAACTATCCCTTTCAGCACTTTTGGGTTAGATTTTTCTTTCCAAAAATACCATCAATTTTCAATACAAAGTGTAACAAACTGGATGAATATATTTATACTAACTTTTTCATTTTCCCAATTAATCCCTTAAACAACTTTTTCTATAATAAAGATTGTTGCAGGTGTGATTAAAAAAAGAATTTGGATTATATTTTTTTGTTACATTGAAATAGGTAATCATGGTTAGTTTGGTTTGTTATTAGCAACAAACATTTATATTTTTAGTTTTAATCAAAATCAAAATTTTATTAAGAAAAAAAACGTTCATAAAATTCAAATGTTAGCGCAATAAAAGAACGGAAAGACGGGCACGTGAGTGCACGTCTTTTCGCTGGTACAATATAACAAAAAAAATATAATCTAAATTCTTTTTTTAATGACACCAACAACAATTTTATTATAGAAAAAATTGTTTAAGGGTATAATTGGAATGATGAAAAAGCATCTAGTTTGTTACACTTTTTAAATGATAAAGGAAAAAAAAAATATTCATATTCATATCGTGTTTGTTACATTTGTTTTAATATTTAAATTATTCTTATCTATTTATTACATGTGTTATTTGTATTGAAAACTGAGGGTACTTTTGGAAAGAAAAATTCAGCCAAAAGTGCCGAGAGACATTGTTTTCTTTTTATATATAGTCATATTTTATTTCACACATCGATATCAAGTAAAATTCAACACTCAAACTCTTCGGTTCTTAAGCTTTTGGAGTTAATATGGCTATTGTTAAGCAAAAAATAGTTGGGTCAGAAAAGAGTAAGCAAAAGATCAAGTCTACTGGAGTACAAGCACCAAGAAAAGTCGCTCGGAAAACAACTCCAGCCTTCAAGATGGTGAAGAAACCTACACTTGAGATTAATGGATACGTCTGGGTTATTCACAAATCTATTTCTTAGTTTTTTTGTTTTTTAGAAGAAATCGATGTATGCAAATTATATCCAAATTATGTACCGTACTCTTGTTCAATGAAATTATTGTGTAAACAGTTTAATTCAATAATCTTAGTTCGATGTTGCATGTACATTATGGGAAAAGAGCAATTTCAGGACTTTAGAATTTCCATCGATTTTACCATCTTATGCTTGCGTGTATCCTAATAAGCTTATAATATTGGACGATCAATGAACAGATGCATTGAATTTTGTTATATAAAAAAAAAAAATCAATTATTTTTATTTGGGGATAATAAAAGTCCTCTTAGGTTTACAACTTAACGTGTTTTTATAAGAATGTTAGTGTTGTTCTTAACACGATTAATAAATCACAACATATGTCGAGGAATAGATTGAATCATTCATATTGTCAAGGCTACATGAATCTGAGCAAACTGATACAAAGAAAAAAGAGTTCTACAATATTTCAAGGATGTGGATGTGGTATATAGATAGATATAAATTATAATAAGCTAGTTTTTATAGGGGATATATATATACACTAAAGAATAGTGAGTGCAACTAATTCCGGAGCCAATTTTGTCTCTCCACGTTAGCCTTTGGAATAGAAACTGCAACAAATCCGATCTATTTTCTCCTTATTTTAAGCCAAAATCATTAAAATAATTCTTCCACGATATATTCTCCTATTATTTCCCCTTCTTTTCTACTAACAATATATGAAAATCGAAGTACAACAAAATTTCATAATCGTCCTCTTTAAAACTCATAATCTCCTTAATTTTATGTTCATAATGGTCATTTTGCAAAATTTAATTCATTGTTTTTTTATTTTTTTTAAAATTAGTTATGGATAATGGTTATCACAACCAACAATATATGAAAGTTGAAGTACAGCAAAATTTCATAATCGTCCTCTTTAAAGCTCATAATCTCCTTAGTTTTATGTGCATAATGGTCATTTTGCAAAATTTAATTCATTGTTTTTTATTTTTTTTAAATTAGTTATGGATAATGGTTATCACAACTAACAATATACGAAAATTGAAGTACAACAAAATTTCATAATCATCCTCTTTAGAACTCACAATCTCCTTAATTTTATGTGCATAATGGTCATTTTGCAAAATTTAATTCATTGTTTTTTATTTTTTTTAAATTAGTTATGGATAATGGTTATCACAATTGTAACAAATTTTCACGGATAACTATGAAATTAATTAATTTATTAAAAAAAATTATGGATAGTGGTCATCACAAATCTAACAAATTTTCACAGATAAATATAGAATTTATTTATTTGTTTTTTAAAAAATAACTTAAAAACAAATAATATGGAATTATCCACAAATATAACAAACTTCCATGCATATTTGTTTTCGGGATGTAAAATTAATAAGTCTTTGGAATACTTTTAAACCATTATTTATTTTTTAATTAAAAATAAACAGTTGTAGCCAATTTTTTCTCTACAAAAAAAAATTGTAAGTAATCTGCACTTCGTGGATAGATGGATATAACAAGATATATGGATAGAAAAGTTTATTTATTTTTTTGGATGCAAAATTAATAAGTCTTTGGAATACTTTTAATTTTAAAATAATATTTATTTTTTTAATATACTAACAATATATAAAAAATTATTTAAGAAAACAATATATAAAAATTGAAACTCAATAAAATTTCATAATTCTTCTTTTTTAAAAGCCAATATATTATCATGATAATTGTGGACAACTATTTTTTTATTTGATTTTGAAGATATAAGCACTTTTGTCATACCCCAATTTTTGACTTAAGTTCCCACATTCATACGTCGTTTGACTCTGAATAGTCCTTGGTTTTCAGTAAAATTCGGCAGAGATGTATTTTAAAATACCTCATGTTCGGTTCCGAGTCGGACCCTCTTCTCTCTTTATTTTCATTTTTTATTTACTTTTCATCTTCTGTTTTATTATCTTTTAATTTCCATCTTTTATTAACTTTTTTAATGTTTAATTTTGGTTTTTTATTCTAGTCTTTATTTTTATTTTCATTTTAATTATTTTATTTTTATTTTGTAATGTCCAAAAATAATAGTGTCAAAGTTCAATGAGTCCAAAATTAAAATGTTCCAAAAAATATTCGTTCTTTCCAAGCCACTTTCCTTGCCACAATTTTAGGGTCAACGCATTTCTTTCTCCTAAGTTCTTTCCTTTCCTGCAAAACCCTAATGTTATAAAACAAGCCTGCAAGACACAGTTTGGGGGGACCGGAAAAACCTTGCAGCGGCCGCTTTCTTTCGTTCATTCATTTTTTTTTCAATCAAAAAGTCCAAGCCTAAACACAACACACTCATATCGTCTTGCTACTTTCTCTTATATTCAGGTGTTCCTTTTAATTTATTTGTATTCTTCATTGCTGTAGCTTGTGTTAATCGTCTTTTCATATGTTTGAAAATCCAAATGATTGTAGATCTAGTATAAAACGCAAGTCAACTTCTTGATTGAACTTTGTCAAAACTATGGTTCAAATCAATTATATTTATATACACTTGCGAAGATCAATTTCCTTGCAGGTTCACTCGGCAGGTTTTGATTATTCTTCATGATATTTCAGCCCTTTAGTACTGCAACATCTCATTTATACTTAATTTTCATACTTTTTTGGTTTTTGAGCAAACAAACTTTGTACCTTAACCGAGTGTATTTATATGTTTTGAGGCAATTTTTGTTTGTTTGTGACACTAAATTAGTTTTCGTTTGAGGCAATGTTTATCATGATACTGAAATTAACCGTGGTTAAACTATTTTGGATTCAATTTATGTTTTTTTCTTGGTCATTTCATATTGTTTCTATACTATTATTTTGGTTGCTTTTGTTTGTCGTATAATTTAATTTAATCTTTGAATTAAACGATAAACAAAGGTAAATAATAATGCTTTGTTTAATTTATTTAGTGTTTTATTATCTCATGCATTTTTATTTTTGTTATTTATTTATTGTTTAGTTTATTTAGGGTTTTAATTTTATCTTAGGCATTTTTTATCATTCATTTTCTTTTAGTTATTTAGTGCTTTATAACATCTTATGCATGTACTTTTCATTTGTCATTTTTTTTAATTATTTGTCATTTATTTATTTATGCTTTATAATGTATATTAGGCCAATGTAAATTATAAATGAGAAAAGGGTGCGTGTGTCCTTTTATTTCTTTACCGCTTTATATATATCGAAAAAATTCAAAATATTAGGTTAGTTTAAAAGGATTTCGTGGTGATCCAACATCACTACGAAATTACTTTGCGCTTTTATTTTATTGTCACGTTAGGTTTTAGGTTTTAATAGTAAATAAAAACAACAAAAACATTTCAAATAATCCAAAAAATCACAAAATCATTTTCATAATAAACCTTGATGATTCCTTTTTTTTTTATTTCTTTCTTAATCAAATTTCAATCCATTAAATTCTACTTTGAGTATTTCTTTCTTTTAACATAAAATACAAACAAATACTCATTTGCCACTTGGCTTTTATTTTAAATTTTTTTCAAAACTAATAAAAAAACACAAAACAAATCAAATGTCAATTTTTATCCCGAACTACGAGGTTTTGATCTCTCACGGGTATGTAGGCAAAGGACCTTGTCGCACAAAAAATAAATAAAATCAAAAGGTTCTCGTAGATCTCTCACGGGTATGTAGGCAAAGGACCTTGTCGCACAAAAAATAAATAAAATCAAAAGGTTCTCGTAGAGTACTAGGGTTCTAACACCTTCCCTAAATATAACCAACCCCCGAACCCTAAAATCTTTTAAAATGGTTTATTTGAACTTTTTCTCATTTCCTTTAAAAATTAAAAGTTCAAGTAGTGAAATAAAATAGTGAGTCAAATGCTAATTAAATAGCTTGACCTCCAAAAAATGACGCGACAATGTTAATTCTACAATGAGTGTAAATATATAACGGTGTTTTGGAGAAACAATACAATGATGTTGATTTGATAAAAAAAATATATATACATATACAGTGATGTTGATATTTTAAAAATAGTCATGAGTGTTTCAAATTTTATCATATCGACAATCACATATCGTTTCATAAAAAAATTCGCATATATAAGCATATAAAATCCTCAACGAGTGAGGTGCAAATACTTTCAGGTGTTTTACATATAAAATAAAAAGTTATTTAATAGAAACACTATATGGATGTTGATATTATGAAAATAGTCGAGTTTCCAAAATTTTATCTTATCTATTTTCTCATATATGTAAATATAAATTTATTTATGCATATATAAGCACATAAAATCTGCAACGACTGCGGTGTAAACATTGGACGATGTTTTACATACATAAAATAAAAAGTAATTCAACAAAAACACTGTATTAATGTTTATATTTTGACAATATTAATTAGTTTTCACAATTTTATCGTATCAACTTTATCATATATTTACATAAAATTTGTTTCTCCAGATAAAAAGCATAAAATCTGAAACGGACGCGGTGCAAATATTGAACGGTGTTTTGCATGTAAAACAAAGTTATTTAATTGAAACACTACATTGATGTTGATATTTTGAAAATAGTCATGAGATTTTAAAATTTTATCATATCAATTTTCTCATATATGTACATAAAAATTTATTTGTGTGTATATACAGTTAAAACTCTATAAATTAATAATGTCAGGACCGGAGAAATTTATTAATTTAGAGAGTTATTAATTTATCGATACATACCACTTATGGCGTCGAACACTCTTCACAACTTTATAATACAATACAAAAATACAACACCTGAGCTATTGGATGCAATAAGAAAAGTTAGAGATGAGCTCCAAACATACTTGAACTTTAAAGGAAAACAGACAACTATTGAATCATATTTCAATAGACTGTAATATATTTTTTTTCAGTTTCTATGAATTATTAATTTATGATTTTCTTGGGACCGAAAATTATAAAGGGATATCCCAAAAAATTATTATTTTATTATTTTATCGAGTTTTTCAATTTTTTACATTGGCCCAAGTCGGGACCGGACAAATTTATTATATTAGAGAGTTTATTAATTTACCGAGTTTTAATTTAAAGAGTTTCTACTGTAAACACATAAATCTGCAACGAGTGTGGTGAAAATATTAAACGGTGTTTTGCATATAAATAAAAAGTTAATCAATAGAAACATTTTATTAATGTTTATATTTTGACAATATTAATTAGTTTCCACAATTTTATCATATCTACTTTCTCATATATTTACATAAAATTTGTTTCTGCAGATAAAACGCATCAATAGAAACATTATATTAACGTTGATAATTTTCATTTATTATCCTTAAACATTTGACAATATTAACAATGTAATTATTTTTTATATGATTCGTACGGGTCTATTACTAGTTTCATATAAAACATGAGTTTCATTAAACCCTTCACACATCTTCATTAACAAATATCCAAAAGGTTTTTTTTTTTCTTTCTAGATTGCCCTCTCTTGATTATAGGGTAATTTACCCTCATGATATCAACCAATCAAATGTAATATACATAGATAACATTAAATATCAAATAAATAAGTCAATTATTTCTATAAAAAAAAAGAGTCAATTTTTATGTAACTTTTAATACTTTTAATTTTTATTTAATTATATTTAGGTGTTCAATCTTAATTAATTTACGGCTAAATTACACAGCTGGTCCCTTAATTAATTTATGAGTTTCACTTTGGTCCCTCAGTTAGTAAAAGTTCCATTTTGGTCCTTTAATTATATCTTCGTTTATCAAATTGGTCCTTTCTGTTATCTTTTTAATGTCAAATATTAATGATATAATTTTATCCATTTGATTGTAGGTATATTATATGAATTGTGAGCCACCAACATCTAATTTATTTAATTATTTCTACTTTTCTTCATCATCTTCCTTCCTCTTCCTCTGCATGTTCACCAACTTCATAAATACTTCAATCAAAACCCAAAATAAACCCAGAAAAGTTTATTAAAAAGAAAATCAAATGTTTCTGTCGGTTTGGTGAGCTTCCTCTCCTCCTTTTTTTCATCCCCAAATTCCTTTCAACCCCTAACCCTTATTTCACTCCCAAATTTTATAGTTTTTATTTTAATTAGCGAAAAACGGGCACTCCGTTCTTTTTACTGCGCTAACGTTTGAAATGGGAAAAGGAATGAAGAAGAAACAGGAAGTGATCGACAAGGAAGAATAATGAAGAAGAAATGTGATATTGTGTAGAAATTGTGTAGTTCATCAAGATATTCATTGATGTTCGGTTGCTGGTGTCACGATCACTGGTATAGGTTAAACTCTATCGGCTTCTGCACATGCCGATTGCTGGTGGCACGACCACTATTGCTGGTCTTGACTAATAGGTCCGCAAGTGCACGAAAATATCGGTTTTAGTATAAAAGATGTCGAATCCATAGAGACCAATGTCAAGTACTGTTATCTATTGTCACGTTGTTTATCTAAGGCGATGCTAATTAATTTGGTTACGGAATTTTGGAAATTAACTTGTTTTAAACTATTTTTAATGACGAGAGACCGGAATATAATTCGCGTTGACCTTAAATACCCGTTAAGTTATATTTTATTGTTGTAACAAGAAAATATTTTCTTGAGTAAAAATGATTAAATTAAAGGGGTCTTCAGCGTTCGTTTGTTCGACACCGAATCTTGACTTTGTAATCTATTCAACTACTTTCGCGCGTACGCCTTACAACTTCAAAACTCCGTTTGAAAAATAATCAATTTACGCGCGAAAAGTTATTCTTAGTAGAAAAATAAAATAATTTAAAGGTACCATCGGTTTTCGCGCGTCCGTTATCGTATTTTAAACTCATAGACGCCCGCTTTCGCACATCTGACTACAAGTTTAAAATACCTTTTTGAAAATTAGTAATTTCTAAATCAATTAAAGAAAACGCTTTCGTTGTATTTCAAAAACAATTTCTGAATTTTCTGCGGTCAGACACATGTTTCACTCTTTCGATATGAAACCGTTATCACTTTATTTCAGCTTTCGCTTTAAATATTTATCGTTAAAAATCAGAATTTTCAGACTTAAAAATAATTCATGTTACAACTTTTAATCATATAACTTAACATAGTATCATTGGTACGACGTTCATCACATTCCGGACTCTATAAAAATCTCCTCGGACATTATAGTAAATAAACTTTTCTTAATGCTACCTAATAAATGTAGATAGTAGATAGAACAAATCTGAAACAATTGGATACTTTGAATTAAAAGAAAACAATCACGGCTGCAGCTAGTTAGGGATTGGAATTGGAAGTGCACACCATAACCCAAGTGAGCAACACCACTGCTACAATTGCACAAACGTAGAATTGGAATGGAAAAGAACAGCAAGCAATCGCAGCAAGCAACAAATTGGAATATAACAGCAGCGATGGAATTTCAATTAAATATCCTCACACAATATGGACTCACGGTATGGATTAAAGCAGGCAGGTGAAGCAACACGGCAATCGTAAAGTACGATAAGAGAAACTAAATTGAAATGAAAAGGAATAATAAAAACTGGAACTTGGAATAGAATTTAATAGAAAAAGTATTCTGTAGAACTAAATTATAAAGTGCAGTAGGTAAAACGAAAACTGGAATTTGAAACTACAATAAGTACTTGAACGTGAAAAAAATAAATTGTTTCTAAATAACTGAATCTCTCTCTAAAATGCTTGGTGTCCAAAACTGATTCTTGAAGGTTTCTTTTATAGCCAAAGGTTCCCACCTGACTGCTTCTGAAACGTGGGGAAAGAATTGGTCTGGTTTTGACTTCCCACCTGACTTCTAACTTTTTAAACTTTTTATTCCTTTTTTTGACACTTTTCTCCTTTTTCACCGTATTTCATCGTTTTGACGCGCGGCGACCTTTAACCTGAAATAAACACACAATACCAGCTTTTAGGATCTTTAACGGTAAAGAATGTTCAGTATTACAGGTTGTCGGCAAGATTAAGTCTCTTGCTTTTAGGTGGTTGAAGGTGAAATTTCCTACTCTTCCCTTCAATTACCATGGTTGGTGGCTTAGTCCTTTCACCGTGATGGGCATAGGATAAAAGTTATTTCTTTTCTTGTTTTGTTTTTTGTACAGGATCTGTCAATAAATACTTTGTTCACTTTGTTGTCTTCTCCTTAGTACATCTTGTGCTAGGAAAGACACTTTTTGTTGTTAATATATTCCATATTAGCCTCTTCAAAACAAAACAAAAAATTCATTTTTCTTGAAAAAATAAATGATTGTAACATGTACTCTTTTTTTCTAGATAAAGGAAATTACAAATCACCATAAAAAATCATACACAAATAAAGGAGTTGGAGTTCGAACTCGACCTAGCAGTATCGACTTTTTTATCGGTTAAGATTTATGGACGATTATAACATATACCTTATCTATATAGGTAAATGTATGTATCATACTAACTTCAACAATTTAGTTTATTTCAATTAGCAAAAAAAAAGTGTACTTCTTATTAAAAAAAAATTGGTTTAGTGGTAAAAAGCTAGACTTTTGATCCAATCGTTTCGGGTTCAGGTCATGTTAGTACCCTATAAGAAAGGCAATTTTTTATTTGAAGAGGCCAAAAGATATATTTATGTTATTAACAAACCTCCCTTTGAAGCACATGGCGTGGCAAAAAGGGATTAAAAAGTGTTAGCAAAACAAAATTAAATAAAGCAAAACAGGCTGAACCAAAATTACAAATTGGGTAAGCATAAATTAAGCTACAAATATATTGCCCTATTTATTTATTGTAAAGTAGCTTAATTTATGCTTTATCAATACTATAAGAAGCTTATTTGGACTATCAATGAACGATTTGTTGCTTAGCAAGCTATTATCTTCAAAAGCTTAATAAGAGTATCAATACAGGGGTATATTAAAATAAGTGGTGGGCGTTGATAACGTGGATTCTCTTGCAAAGGTATGAGCTACAACATTTGCTTGTCGTCATTAAACTTCACCCGAGAGTTTGTAACATGAAAAGAAAAGATATTTCTTGAAGTTGAGATGATATTTCCAAACTCCGTGGCAGCAACACGCCTACTATTGAAGGTGCATGTCATCGTTTTGGACTCGAGCAGGAGTTAAAGTTTTGAAAGAGAGAAGAGCAATTTTCTAATTACTTTATGGAAAAAAGTTAGGTACAATTCCATAGCTGCTTTTCGTATAGTTCTTAACTAAACTCACCATGATTTCCTTAAATCCATAATTCTCTCAAAGTTTATTATCTCCAAAAAAAAAATGTATTTTTAGTTAAGAATCATACGAAAAGCATCTAAGGAATTGAACCTAAGTTTTGTCCTTATTTTATTTCAACTTGAAAATATAAGAGATAAGAAAATATTTGAAATAAATTGTCATCGGTTAAAGTTTGTTATGAAATTTTCAAAATATACATACTAACATTAAGTTTATTACGAGATTTCCTTAAAATATTATTATGAGATAACTTATCGAATAATTTATTCAATACTTCCTCTATTCCTTTTTAAGTGTTATTTAAAGGTGAATTTTTCGTTCCTATTTAACTGTCGTTTTGATATTTTAAGGGTACGATTTATCAATTATACCCTTTGTCAATTACTTGTATCTTTTTCTTTGTTTGGTCACTCTTATCTTTTTCAATAAAACTAATTAATGATATATATTTGGAAAACTAAACTTTGTTTTTTTAAACAAAGTTTGTTTGTTTTTTCTTAAAAAAGAAATGTTTCTTGTTATCTTTAGATTTAAACAAAATTTTGTTACCTATAATAATGGTTTTATGAAGAGTTAAAATTTTATAAATAAGATGAATAATTGTGAAAAATTTCAAGTAAAAGAACATATTTAAATATGGTAAAGGAGTAATCTCAACATTCAAATATATGTCATCCAGTGTGGATCTAGCATTGGTTGAAGCCATAGTTGAAGCCTTAATTTTGATTAAAGAAATTGGATGAAAGTATTTTTTTCTTTCTTTTGATTAATGTGAAGTTGAAATAATTTTTATATTGACTTAAATTAATTAAAAAGATGTGCACAATATTTAGAAAATTGACAATTGTTTGTTATGAGAGAGAGTGTGTGCAAAAAAAAATGTTGGAGAAAAGGATAGTAACTAACAAATGTTTGTTACGATCATAAAAAAAAAAAAAAAATGTTTGTTACAAGAGAAATATAACATTAAATTTATTGAAAAGATAAAGTGTATGCCAAAAAATAGGAATATATTGGTGGATTAAATTAAGGGTATAATAGAAAGAAAATGTGTCAAAATACACTTTGTTGTTTTTGTGTTAATTTTCTAAAACGACACTGAGAAAGAACGGAGGGAGTAAAAGTTTGTTACGGGATGAGGTTCTAACCCTATGAGATGAAACCCTATATATTGTGATTCTCCCTCACACCCTTTCTCAAAAACTCAGAATCAAAATCAAAATCATCACCTCTATAATTGATTAGTTACAGCCATGACAAAGAAAAAATGTCTAAAGCCAAAGCCATGCAAAATCCTAAAGCCAGGAGAACTTGCAAAACGAAGGGACTCAATGATCGCAGCAATGTATGCTTCATCAAGAAACCAAAACAATGTCTCCTTCTCTGAAATCTCATCAACAACATCCTCTTCGCAGAACCAAGTGCCACAACATATTGAAGAAACAATGGTTCCTTCTTTCCATCTTCCTGTCAATTTTACTAACCGCCCTAGCTGCTTTAACCGGAAGAAAATCTTATCTGTCACTCCAGTTTTTATCTCCAACACAGACACGCAGACACAGCTATTTTAGGATGATGGTGCATGTAAAGAAGTTGAAGTAATTGGTTAGGTTTAGTTTTTTTGGTTACAATTAGTTTTTTTTGGTTTAGTTACCAAAATTAGGGTTCTAATTTTATTTATTTTTTTGTCAGGTAGCCTAGTGGTTAGAATTCACCTAACAAGGCGAATAAATGGGGTGTCCAGGGTTCGAACCCTGACCACTATATATAATAATGCATTGTCCTACCAACTGAGTTATGCTCACAAGACTAGGTACTGTTTGGTCAGGCTTTTTTACGGTCTAAAAGCTCATTTAAAACAAAGTTAAAATAAAGCTCTTTAAGAAAGAAGTTAAAGCTGTTTGGTTTCGTTATTTTTTTTAGATTTAAAGTTATTTTTAAGTTAAAAGTTGTTTGGTAAAATATTGTACAAAACTTACTTCTCGACAATTTATTTCACAAGCATCTCCCTTCAAATCACGCTGGGAACCTTTTTTTTTATTTTTTAATATTTATATTTCAATATGTTTTTTTCTTCCATTTAGTTTTTTTTTAACCGGTCCATTTAATTTTTTTTAAGGAGGGTCCATTTAATTTTATTATCTATTTTTGAAGGAATTTATTATCTTTTTATCACTTGTATATTTAATTTCAATATCGTTTAATTATCACAACCTAGGAAATATTTTTATTCACGTTGTCATTGAAGACACCAAATATTTTTATTCCCTTTCTTCAACCTCGAAAATATATACACACATATTAGCGATTAAAGTAATACTTTATGTACATCTGTCTGTTTTTTTTTTTGTTACTCTAATGCATATAATTTTTTTTAGTGTTGTGTAATACGTATAATTATTTTTATAAAATTTTGATTTTAATTAAAAGTACAAGTATAGATGCCTAAAAAAATTGTACTTATATATATTTTGCATATTTATATTGTAACAAACTATGCATATCTTTTTCTTATTTAAAAAACTAAACATATCTTTTTCAATGACACCAAGAATGTAACAAATATAATATCATATAATATGAATTCTTATCTATTTGAATGACACCAAAAATATGATATTCTTATAACAAAATTTGTTATAGAGTATAATTGAAAAAGAAAAAACTAACTATTCTCTTTATATATACACACACTATATACTTATTACATATATATTCTTCAGCTCCACAATTCTTTCACTGAGGCAGACGAACATATTATGCACCACTAAAAAAAATTATACGCATTAGCGTAACAAAAAAATAGACAGACGAACATAAAGTATTATTCTAAACTCTAATGTGTGTGTGTATATTTGCGAGGTTGAAAAAAGGGAATAAAAATATTAGTGAAGTTGTGATAATTAAATGATATTGAAATTAAATATATAAGTGATAAAAAGATAATATAATTCCTTCAAAAAAAATAATAAAATTAAATGGACCGGTTAAAAAAAAATTAAATGGAAGAAAAAAGCATATTGAAATATAAATATTAAAAAATAAATAAAAAGGTTTCCGGCGTGGGTTGAAGAGAGGTGTTTGTGAAATAAATTGTCGAGAAGTAGTTTTTTGAAGTAGCATTCAACAACTTTTGGCTAAAGCTCATTCCATTCAATTTTATCCATTCTAAAAAAAGTACTTTTTTAATAAGTAACTTAATTGATATTGTGTTTGGCCTAACTTCTCCTTAAAAACGTAGAGAAATTGAAAAAAAGCCGAGTCAAACGGTACCTAAAACTTTTTAATTTTATTTCTGAGAAAAGCATTGTAAAACTATTATTCATCAATTGGGATTTTTAGTTTTTTTATGTTAATATTTCTGAGAAAAGCATTGTAAAACTATTATTCATCAATTGGGATTTTTAGTTTTTTTATGTTAATTGAACTATTACTTTTTCTAGTTTTTTATTTTTTGAACGATTACTCTTTCTTTTTCTACCAACCAGCCAACAAAGTATAGTTCTTCCTGGACTTTTTTTTTTTTTTTGTTATGGAAAAGTTCTTCCTAGATTCTTAATAGGGTTAAATTATATGCGAAGTTTTTAAAGTTATTTAATTGTAATAAGTGGTTTTTTAAGTTTTTTTTTACTACTTGAGTCCTTTAAGTTATTTAATATAACAAGTTGTTCCTTTAAGTGTTTTCCGTACCAATTAAGGCTCCGTTTGGATTGACTTATTTTGAGTTTATATGGATTTATCTAATCCCATAAACCTTTTTAAAGGTGTTTGGGTAAATCAATAAAAATAGTTTATCATAATTTCGTAAGCTACTTATACCATATTTTAATAAGCCCGAATTTTAAGCTTAACAATGCGCTTGTTATGGAGCTTATACAAATAGTGACCTGCTTCGGTTCTTGGCTCCACTTTTTTCCAAGCGTATATTTTTATTATTATATTTGTTATCTTTTCTGTCCAAGAGTAGACAAAGATAGCGATATACTTATCTTTTTAGAGTAACACATGTAACAATTATTATTAACAAACTGAATGCTAATTTCTATAAATAAATATGGTAAACTTTTTTCTTAAGGAAAATAAATATGGTAAACTTGTTCCTTTTCTTACTTTTATATTTATATTATTATACTTTTTTTAATAGAAATTTTATATTATATTATTATACTTGTGTATGATGATGTTTAGACTTTTTTTTACATTAATGTTTAGACTATTTATTTACACATCTAATGTTAATTTTGTCTTAAACGAATATTGATAATATTTTTTTATGGACGAATATTAATTATATATATATATAATTATAATTAATATATTATAATATTGTTTTTTACATCTTGATTAATTTTGTCAAAAAAATCTTGATAATTATGGTTTGATCCTTTAATTTTTTTATGTTAAATTAAAAATATTTAAAAATTCTATAATTGCTTATGTAATATCACATCCAAACACTTCAATTTATGTAAGTACTTTTTAGTGTACATATCCAAACATAAAGAGTTTATCGAGTATAAGAGCTTATGATGTAAGCTCTAATGTTATAAGCTCTAATGCTATAAGCATCTACACAAGTTGTTTATCCAAACGGAGCCTAAGTCTTTTAACTTATTTAACCGTGACAATTTGGGGGATTTTAAATCTTAAAAATGTAAGTTTTTTGGTGTTTAAACTATACGATTAAATAGCTTAAAGAACCTAAGTGGTAGGAAAAATACTTAAAGGATTAACTTGTTACAATTAAAAAACTTAAATGACGTCATCGTGAGCTTAGCTCAGTTGATATGGACAATGCATAATATATGCAAGGTTTGGGGTTCGAACCCCGGCCACCACAAAAAGAAACAACTTAAAGGACCTAAGTGATATGAACAAAATTTAAAGACTAATTTGTTATAACTAAATAAGACCTATAATGTAATTTAGCCTTCTTAATACATTTTTTTTAAAGCTCCTAGATTCTTAATAATGAAAAACTATGGTATTTTATTTAATCCATGTGATTAACTTCAATTAGTTAATGAACTCCGAGTTCGACTCTCAGTGAAATAATTTTTTAAGGGATTCTTGATGGACAATTTTTTGTCAAACTTTAATTACTTAGCTCCTAAACAAATTTTAGTTTAATTGAGTTTATGTTTCTATTGATCTGATCGTTGTGATTAACTTATAGCTAATGTAAAATATATTTACATCGCTGGTGCATATGCATTAAATCCTATATAAATTTGCTGGACACTTTCTATTTTTAATCTCAAACTCCCTTTGTTAAATTCTTCTTCTTCTTTTTTGTTAGATTAAAGTCTTCGTTCGTAAATTTTATATATGGATATACATAAAATACTTTTTAAATAACTTCTCTTGTTACGAAAAACTGATTGTATAATTAATGTGTCTATTTTATATATAGATATACATAAAATACTTTTTAAATAACTTTTCTGGTTGAAGTTGGACACTTATTTATTGTACCAAAAAAAGAAGTTGGACATTTATTAAATCTTTAATTGAAGCATGGCTATAACTACGGGGCTAGAAAAAACCTCCTACAAAGTTGGAGGATCACTCATAACTATTAACTCTGCAGAGTTTGCCAAGAAAATCAATGAACATGTTCCTTTCTAACAACGTATGATGCACTTGAAGACTCCAATGTTTATCTTTATTTTGTTTTGACAGAATAATTTTAAATAAAACAAAAGAAACATAATACACCAAAAAGATTGAAAAGGAACCAATGGCATTTCACAGTTTCTACATGTTTAGTTCGACTTATAAGTGCATCTCTTATGCAAGATAGAGGTAAATAATCATAATTATATGCGTTTTAGAGCATCGGCAGAAAGACAAACTTGAGAAACGTTGAGTATCAAATTGAATTGTTTATATTTATAGATATCAAATTAACTACGCCTTATAAAGTGAAGAATCAATTTTTGGTTTATATGTTTCTTGTATTTTATTGTACTAACAACAATACAAATTTTATAAAACATTTTTTTTGGGACAATTCTTATAAAACATGAAAAGCTGTAAACCTTCCCACAAAAAATGTAAAGTTGTAAACCTAAGAGAATTTTTAACACAATATTTCCATTTGAAATAACTGAAGCCATCAAACACTCCCTGCACGACGGAAAAAAAAAAAACACAAACAAATCCGCCGCCCTCTCTAACCTCTCTCTAAAAAACTAACTCCCGCCGTCCTCTTTTCTCCTTCAATCCATCCTTTTCTAGCAAGATGTAGACATTCATGGTGGTGGTGCGACGAGATCCGACTCCACACCACCTCTCTTGTCTCTCTTCAGCAGTTTTTTGGGACTTTTCCTCCGGTGGCCGTTGCTCACTCTCCGGCGTGCCTCTTCGCCGCCGCTGCAAGAGTTGTGATGGTGGTTTGGAGCCTGTTTTTTTCCACTCGGTTCAAATCCGGTTTTGATCGGGTCCTTTTCGGGTTTCAAGCTGCTCCTTTCCTAGCCGGTGGTTCTCGCTCTCTTCTCCGACGTAGATGGCTCTTCCGCCGAGCGGGTTTTGTTTTCTTTTTTTGTTATGTTGGAGTTCGTATTTTACTTTGCTGTGTTGTTTGTGTTCTTATTGCAGGGTTGTGGTGGTAGCGGGTTCGTCATTGTTTCGTCGGAGTTGTTCTAGTGGTTGGGTCGTTGGTGGTGTTGTCGTGTTGTTTGTTCTCGTGGGTTCCGACAGTTTGGTATGTTGTGGTTCAAAGATTGGGTGTTTGTTTGTGCGTGTGTTGCAGGGTTTTTTCCGTCGGGTCCCCTTTCCTAGTTGGGGTTCTGTCGTCCAGATTGGAGCTCGTGTGCGACAGGATTTGTTGGTATCGCGGTCACGACCGCTAAGTTGTTAGCGATTGCAAGTCCTTCACGATTAATCCTCCTTCTTCGTAACTTCCGAATCGTTCCTCGTCGTAAGGATCGTGGTGGTTTGTGGTTGTCTTGTAGGTGGTTGTGATGTGTGTCGGTCTATTTAGTTTCATTTTGTTGCTTGTTCGGGTGGCAGACCCCCTCCGGTGTTAGTGGTTTGTTTTGGCTAGGTCGCTGGTGGTATTTGTCGGTGGCTGGTTTCCGTTGTCGTGTTGTTCGTTTGTGTGGGTCTCATGTTTTTGTTATGTGTTTCACTCGATGAGGACGGCTTGATCTGGTTACCTTTGTGCTGGTTTTGGTTATTGTTCCTTCTTTCTTGTTGTCCAAGCTTTTGTGCACTTTCCCAACCTCCCCTCGTCGTCGGTGTTTGGTCGGCGGTGTTCTTTAGGTCTGCAAAGGGTCTTGCAGTTGTGGTGGATCCAGTCTTTCAGTGGTTGGTGGTTTATCTCCTTCGCGACGAAAGATGGTACGGTAAGTAGCTTGCTGTTAGTACGGGATCGTTGTGCTTTGGGTGTTCGCGTGTGGTTTCTGTGGATCTCTGGTGGTGTCGTTGAGCTAGGCGTTTTGGGGTATTGTTTGTAGTGAGTGGTGTTGTCGTGCTACTGTCTTTGGTGATGTTCTAGTGGTGGCGATGTAGGTTGATTTTGTGGCTTGTTTTGGTTTGTTTATGTTCGAGCTGATTCGATTTGTGTTGTTGTTCCACCTTCTCTCTGTCTTAGGAATTTGACATCTGGATAATGGTGGGCCGCGTTTTTGGACATGTTAAGGTGTCTGCTCTGGTGGTTCGTGAGTTGAGGGGTGCCTTGTTGATTTATGTCGGGAGTATGGTGGGCTGATCACTTTTGATTCGAGATCGGGAGCCAGTTTTTTGACTCATGTCCTTTTAGGCTATATGGGTGTCTCCTCCGATAGACCGGAAGTTGAGTGGTTGTCGAATATGAACGTTTGAAGCAACAAATCATTGCCAGTGCTTAATTGAACTTTGTTGGTGGTGTTGGAAAATTGACGGTGTTGTTGATTTTTCGCTCGGTGTTTTGGTATTTGTTTTTTGTGTAATACTTGGGATCTAATCCCCTTCTGTTTATCTATCTATATATATATATATATATATATAATATTTTGCCATTCAAATAAATAAATAGGCAAAATAAAGAAATATTATTGAATTAAATTTTGTCATTTAACTATACATTTGAATATGTCTACACATTTGCAAACTGAGATTAAACTAAAAGTTAGATTTCAAGCAAATATTCGAGCAATATAGATTTGTTTAAACTTTTGATTGATCTTTTCATACTTCTTTTAGATCCAACGATTTGTTGCTTCACAGTAGCCATTATCTTCACGATTTGTTTAACCTTGTGGGTTTCGAAATTTACTAAACTTTACTTGTGAAGTAAAGTAAAGTAAATATGATTTATGGAGTTATATTTATAGTACTAGCCAGCTGCATGATGGCTAATTTTGCGTGTGACCAAAGTTAGTTTTTTTTTCTTACATAAATCGTGTGCATTTGTTATATATGAATAGACTTTTAAGATTCTAAACTATTTTAAAACTTTTGTTACATTGAAAGATAAGCATCAACATTTTTGTTTCTTTTTGATGAAAATAAGCATCAACTATTTAAGTTTTTAATGAGAACGTTTTAAATTATTATAACTCTTTATTTAACACTAGCATGCACATGCGCACTCTCGTATCTATCTATTCGCTCTCTTTCAATTGTAATTTAATTATAATTTATCATACTTTTTAATTTAATTAATTTGTTCAATATCAAAAATATCTAAATTTTACTTTCAATATTCAGTTAAATGTTTTAAATTTGAATTTAAAAAAAAATTCATCTTTTACACTATATATAAAGGGAGAGTACATGGTTTTTTATAGCTTTTTCATTTTCAATTATACTCTTAAACAATTTTATCTACTAAAATGTTATATCGGTTGTGTCATTAAAAAATATAAGAATTTAGGTGTTGTTACTACCCAAATCTTGCTTGTATGTTTGTGAATAATTTGTAGCTATGTCACCCATATACACCCTCTCTCTCAATAAGAGGTTTGTACATAGATATGTTCTTTTCTTTGTGATTTTGCTGTCTGAGTGTTACATTGTTTTCAAAGAAAAATGTTTGAAAATTGGAGAGGTGATAGCTATTGAGAAGGTTTTAAGATTAACTAACAAGTACATGTGTGTTTGGTTTCAAAGAAAAATGTTTGCAAATCAAGCGAGAAAAGAAAAGAAAGAAGGGAGAATGAACAAAAGGATGAGAAAAGAGAGATGAAGGAAGTATTTAGTGTTGTATTGTTTCTCATATAAGTTCAAAATAGTTACCATTGTAATTTATAATTTTTCAAAAAATGTAATAGATTTCTATATGATAGTTTACAAAAATTCAGTTATTTGGTAGATGATAGATAATATAAATGTAATGTGGGTTAGAATTCAAAATTGCTTTGTATTTCTATAGTATGTATAGTATCCATTCTCACATGACATACATGACTCCACAATCATTTAATATATGAAGAATGAAAGAGAATGAATTCACATGATACATATCAAATCAAAGTGGTTGTAAAAGATAATATTTATCATATGTATGAAGAATGGATAAAGTTTCTCTAAAATAAACCTATTTTTAAGAAGTTAAAATGGAATTTCATTAAACAAACTTTTTACTTTTCCTGCACAAGGTGTGCTGAAGAGAAGTAAAGAAAAAAATTAAGTTAAATCAGAAACAGGTAAGGGACACTTGAATGAAAAAAAAAATATTACAAGAAATTTAAAGGATCGACCCATCACAAATGGTAGTCAAAAATAAGATTTTTGTGCTTCGTTTTTTACCAACAAAAAGATTGAGCATTAATGTTATTAAGCAAGTGGTGAATAGTATTATTTGAATTCTTAGTTAATATTATCTGCACATTTATTACAAATCATGAATGGTTACAATATCAACCATCAAGATTATTTTGGCCTCTTCATAAAAACCATGAAGATTAAAGTTTGTTTATTTTTTATTTTTTTATACAAGTTTGTTTATTAAATATATAAGGAAAAAACAATGTTTTATGATATAAATATATGCAAACAGTTTTTTATGAGATATAAGAAAATAATTTTTCTCTTTTATGACATAGGAAAAATGTATGTTCTCCTCATTAGTCTCTCAATTTTTTTCTAATATATGTTCTCGATTAATCTCTTAGATGCTCTTTGTTCAAATTACCAACTCACCAGAATATTAATAGGGCCAAAAAAGTCTAGAACAAAGATATTCCTCCTTCCAAATCTCTTCTCTGCTGGAGATTAATGCATAATAGACTGCCAACCGATGACAACCTAACCTCCAGCGGGTGTAAACTACCGTCAATGTGTTCAAACTGTAATAAAAAAGAAGAATCCTCGTTTTATGTGTGTGATTTTGCTATTGGACTGTGGAGAAGGTTTGCGAATTTGCTTAAGACTACATTGCAGTTCACATCTATGGAAGATATCATGGGTCTTTGTGATATAAGTTGGTCCCCTTAGTGTAAGGTTGTGATAACATCTTGCATTGTTAACCTCATTTATGCAATATGGTATAGAAGAAACCAAGTGAGGTTTTTTGAGAAGAGAATTCACTGGAAATCCATCATTAATATCATTATTTCAAATGTTTCCTTGTTTGGTAACAAAAGTACAAAACTATTAAAACATCCTTTATAGATATCGGGGAATTTGTCATCATGAAACAGTTCATGATTGAGTTGCACCCTCCAAAAGCCCCAACCGTTAAAGAAATCATTTGCAACCCTCCAATTCTATTTTGGATCAAGGTTAATACCGATGGGGCTGCCACCAAAAACCCCCTTAAATGCTTCTGTAGGTGGTATATTTAGAGACAGAGAAGGAGTTTGTATTGGATGTTTTGCTCAAAATCTTGGAAATGTTAATGCTTATCATGCTGAATTGGTAGCCGCAATGCTTGCTTTGGAGATTGCTCAAAGAAAAGGTTTCAATCATTTATGGCTGGAAACAGACTCTCAACTTGTCTCTCTGGGTTTTAAGTCTCATGCCTTAGTTCCTTGGTCTATACGGAACAGATGGGAAAATTGTATCTCTTCAAGTAGGAATATACATCTAACCTTATCTCACGTTTACAAGAGAAGGTAATTATTGTGCTGATGGTTTAGCAAACAGAGGTTTGTCACTGCCTACTAATACTTCTGAATGGTGGCCCAACACTCATGAACCCATTAAAAGAGAGTACATTAACAATAGGTTGGGAACACCTAATTTAAAGTTTGTAAATTTTTTAAAAAGTATTGGCTTAGTCCCCCCTCCGCGTTGTACTTCTTTTCTTTTCTTAGAATATATTTTGAATGATGCATAATGAATCATTCTAGCTTAAAAAATAAAAATAAAAAGTTTCTTAATCTCAGCAATTTTCATATAAAAAAAAAATGGACACTACAATAATGTTGATATATATTTTAAAATTAGTCACCCGTTTTCAAAATTTCAGCATATCGATACATAAACAAAAAATTCCATGTATATAATCATATAAAATCTACAACAGGCACGATGCAAATATTTAACGGTATTTTACATATAAAATAAAAAATATTTAATAGAAACACTACATTAAAAAATCCTCAACAAACAGATGCAAATATTTAACGATGCTTTGCTTTGTAAAAAAAACAATATTTTGCATATAAAATAAAAATTGTTTAATTAAAACACTACGTTAATGTTGATATTTTAAAAATAGTCACGAGTTTTGAAAATTTTATCATATCAACTTTCTCATAAAAATTTGCATCTGCAAATATTAAGCGCATAAAGTATAAAAAATATTTTACAAAAAACACTACATTAATGTTGATATTTTGAATATAGTCATTAGTTTTTTAAATTTTATTATATCGACTTTCATATATCGGTACATAAAAAGTTGCTTCCTCAGATATAAGGAAATAAAATCAACAACGAGCGTTGTACCATATTTAACGAATTTTTCATATAAGCAAATAAAATCCACAATGAGTGTGGTGCAAATATGGCGGATTTTTTTAATATAAACGAAAAAAATATTTAATAGAAACATTACATTAATTTGATAATGGAATTTCACTAACTACTGGAATGGTTCATCTCGCACAAGGTGTGCAAAAGAGAACCACCCTAAAAAAATACAACGTCAAGTCAAACGTGCTTCACAAGCTCGCACAAAGTAAACCAAAAACAATAAAAGATGAAAACTACATCACCACACCCATACAACATAAAGGGTAGCGCCACCAATCATGGTAAGCGAAAACAAAGGAAGGCATATTAGCCTTTAGCCAAGTGAAAGAGAGCAACTTAACCTTGTCGGAAGAAGCCAGTGAGTCTAGTTCCTTCTGATTAAAAACTTGGTTGTTCCTTTCCTTCCAAATAACTCAGACACAAGCAAGCCAGATTATTTTAAAGAAAGAGAATAATGTTCTCGGGAACCCCGCCAAATGACTAAACTGAATAAAATGATCGCGAACTGTAGCTGGTGCAGCAAAGGAAACCGACATCCATTGCAAGACTAAGGACCACACTTGTGCAAAGGTATCGCAGCCTAGGAAAAGGTGTTTCGTAGTCTCCAATGAACCTCCGACACATATGTTGTCGTCTTGAAGAAGAACTCGTCGCGCACAAGATTGTCTTTTGTAGGAAGTATCCTAGATGTTATTTTTTTACTATTGCGAATGCACTAGTCTTTTACTAGTTTAAATTATAGATTGTAAATTGTTAACACAGTAATTGAATTCAAGTGGTTAATGAGCTCTACCAAATGGCGAATTATTTAGATGAACCTGAGTTCAATTCACTAGGGTTGTGATTGATTCACCTTAGAAACACTATTAGGATTGAGTCTCTTGGTCACGGAAAGAGATTGAGACTTTGGGTAGAATTAGGTTTGAAGACTTATTCTTGTAACCCTTTGATATCTCTTTGTAAAGTTACTCATCATTATAGTGGAATGGAGGACTGCTCTCTCCCCCAGACTAGGTTAGTATTCGACTGAACTGGGTAAGCAAATTATGTGTGTTCTCTCTTTCTTTCTCTCACTATTTTCTACTTTTGCTTGTGTTTATAACTGTCACCCACTTGTTTTGGCTGTTTGATTATTTTGCTCCACACATCAAATATATTATTGGTGTGATTTTTAAACGAATTCACAACACTTTTTTCTTTTTCCTCGTCTTTTATTATCGTTTATGATGATCAAAAAATCTTTTGGCTACTTTATTACTCTTTTTTTTTTTTATATATAAAGGCTACCTTATTACTTTATATTGCCCACAATGTTAAATTCATTTACTAAAAAATTTATCTACCACAACTCTCTTTTGTATGTATGCTTTTCCCTAGGCACATCCGTTTTACTTTTGCACCAAGTAATAAAACACAAACAGTTTGAATCTTTTCTACACTAGTGTTCCAACAAACAGTTTGAATCTTTTCTCTTTTGTGTCAATGAATCTATTGTTTCTAAATAAACAAAAAAGTAAATTTTAGGATTTGTTTAATGAGAAATTGAAATCTTTGAAGACTAGTGTTTATGGAACCTTGGCTTCTCTTTAGAGAGAAAGAAGGGAGAACAAATTTTATTTAGTGATTCAATGGATTGAGAACTATAATATTCTTTTAAGCATGCATGTTAACGTAATAGGATTCTCATTGTCCCATAATGGACAAACACTAATATATGCTCAATTAAATTTATATATCATCTTATTTGATAGTCTAATAAGCTTCTTAACACTAGACTTTTCACCCGTGCTGCCGCACGGGTCATATATAGTTCAAAACAATACCTACACTTTTTATTAAAAAATGTAGATGCGATATACCATAAGGTCTAATACGTATAATTCATGTTATACGTAT
>Ga0315915_1001382_pt1 | contig 29257 bp, 15 predicted proteins | sample MpolbnodulesMG_FD_207738 | JGI IMG/M metagenome (GOLD analysis project Ga0315915, IMG submission 207738) | Medicago polymorpha root nodule microbial communities from Los Angeles, California, United States - branched nodules | ecosystem: Host-associated > Plants > Roots > Nodule | place: USA... | reverse complement strand
CATTTCATCAAACACCTTAAGTGCATTTCAAAATCCAAACACAATTAGTGTTAATTCAACTACATTGTACCTAAACCTACTCTAAACAACAATGTCAGCAAGAACCATACATTATAACATCAAATTCTAACATAATTTGCAATTTCAAATACCTAACCTAAACACTAAAGTTATGCTAAAATTATGAAAATTAACACCCTAAACAACCTACATTGCATTGAAATAGGAAGAAAATAACTTACTTGTTAATTACTTGAAGAAATTTGGCTCAAATCCGTGCAATTGAAGTTGGGGTGAATTTGGGGTGAAGTTGAGTTTGTTTTGTTTTGAAGCATATAACCAGAAACTGCAGGTTTCTGCGTTCTTAAGATATAGAATGCAACGACAGTTAACTGCCGCTGGTCTCAGCGGGAGTTAACTGCCGGTAGTTTTCCCAACGATTATTAACTATCGCTGGGGAGTTTAACGTAATTTTCTTGTGTCAATATGACGTTTTTGAAGTTAGAAAAGCAATCCTCCTATTTTTTGAAGAGGTGTGTGTGTTGCAGGGTTAAATTGGACAAGATGTTTTAAAATCTCAACTTGTATCTGAAAATTGCTATTTAGGCTTCACTATTTACTCTTAGGCACTCCAAAATAGTACTGCATGCCATGAACCCAACTGTTCTTTAATCTTTACCTTACATCAAAGGAAAAATATGAAGAGACGAATGACGAGTGGGGTTCAACCATTAACATTTGATTCCTGGTCCCCTTTCTTTATCTTACACCAATCACCATAATTTCATTTGATATCTACAAGCATATTTCAACATCAAAGAAGAATATGTTTTAAGTAAATTTTCTATTTTCCATCAATCAATGAATGTGAATAATCCACTGTACTATAGTATTTATTAGTACACTATCCCAAAACTACTAATGTCTAAAGTAACGTGTCCCATGTATTTTCTCATTCATTTTTATTTATTTGAAGGCTAAAATGTAAAGCAATAAAGCATAAGAACAGTAACGTTCCTACAATACTTAACTATTGTAGAAGTTTATTTTTGTTCTTGTTTATGAAGATCTGTATCTCGGATAGCAGTTAACAATCGTAGACCAACGAACGGTAGTTAACTGCCATTCAGGGTAAAAAGTGTCATTTTCAAGGCTCCTAAATATTGGATTGCTCAATCAATCGGGTCGTAACTCATAACTCTCGATCATTTTTTTGTGTGTGTAAAGCTAGATCTTGTTGCAACTCTTGATTGTCTATTTTCAGAAATATGAGCAATTTTGTGGGCTCTATTGAGCAACTATCTTGTAACATTTGTTGGTTTATAAATTAATTTTTTTTGTCGTTGTGATGGGGTTGTTCTCTGCCCCTCAAATATCGGGTTGTAAATTCTAATCAGCATTTTTTGGGAGTAAACCTCAGGCCGGGTCCTAACTTCCCATGCGCATTGTTGTGAATATGTGTGTAATTTAAGGCAAATTATTGAGCGATTATCAATGTTATATAATGAATGAAAACAATCATAAGGTTTTAGGTCTTAAAATTTTATCCCTAAAAAAAAGGTCTTAAAATTTCAGGCTAAGAAAAGGCCTAAAATAACTTTAATTTAATTATAAGTATTTAATATAATAATTAATTTTTTTAGAGTAATTTAACAAATCCTTATTTATTAATTTTGTTAGGTCTGCAGCAATTTAACCTAATATTTTCCCGCTCATTTGCTATATTAGGTTAGCAGTAATTTAACCTAACAAATTTCATCTAAAAAAAATACATTGCACCAATTTCATTCCTATCCTCTTGCCTTTTTTTTTTTGCTATCCTCTTGCTTCTTTTTTTTTGACAATATTTTGTACACAATACTAGAAAAATTCATCTCACTAATTTCATGCCTTTTTTTTTGACAATATTTTGTACACTTTTTTTTGGAACCAATTTCATGCCTTTTTTTTTTACAATATTTTGTACACTTTTTTTTTTAAGGAAATATTTAGTACATCCTTATTTATTAATTTTGTTAGGTCTGCAACAATCTTTTATTTCTAAATGTTAACCCGTGACGCAATATTAACCCTAGATTTAACCAACTTTTTTCGCATGACTTTACTATATTAACCCTAGATTTAATTTATGCAAAATGTCATCTCTTATTTCTAAATGATAACCCGTGACGCAATATTAACCTTAAATTTAACCTAATTTTTTCGCGTGACTTTACTATATTAACCCTAGATTTAATTTATGCAAAATGTCAATCCTAATTCTTAACCTAATTATGTAGCCTATTTTCCTTCAACCTAAACTAATTATCCTATTTTTATGGAAAACAAAACGTATGGAAACGAATCAACAAAACGCACCTAACAAAATTGAATCGTTTAACCTACTTTTTTGGGAAGGAATATTAAATTAAATCGTTACTAAATTGTTTCATCCTTATCAAAATGTTTCAGCTTATCGACATGTCAATCGTTAGTAAAATTGTTTATTTAATTGCTTAAGAACCTTGCAAGTGTTTGCTTTTATCAGATGCTTCTATTTTTTAGATTTAAATTTATGAAGTCTTTTCCATGTTCCAAACACTATAATAAGTTCTTGCTATATGAAGTCTATTGTTTAGCAAAGTATGTGGTTTTTTGTGTTTGCCTAAATTTAATAATGATACTACTATCAATAATTGACTTAAAAACACATATTTAACACTTTAATGAAACTTCTCTATATCCTAGATTGTCATAAAATAATTATATTTTCCTTTGATATAAGAAGAAATACCATCGTTCCCAATGAATATCAAGCACGTATTTTATTGCATATTGGTACTATTTATATGTCGACAAACATCGGATTTTCTTTTCTTCAATAAACTATGCAATTAAATTTATGTGGTATGTTAAGGTACCATGGTCGATGACATAGAAATATTTTAATATGGTACAATACAAACGTTTGTGGCAATTAATATTATGAATTGAATCATACTATTTTTTCCATTCAACTAAACTATTGACATACATATTAGTGCTTTATATATTCATCGGTATGACCCGTGCGACAGCTCGCACGGGTCAATGGTCTAGTTAATATTAATTAACTTTGTCAGATTTTTAATTAGTGTTAAATTAGTGTCAAATACCAGTGTTAAATTAATGTCAAATTTTTAATTAGTGTCAAATTAAATTTGCTTTTAATTAATTAACTTCCCATCAATCAAAGAAATATTACTTAGTGTTAAATTACTCTAAAAATATAAATATTTCCTTTTTACCAAATTAATAGTGATCAACTTTGTCAAAAAAAAATTAATACTAATCAAAATTCTTTAAAAAAAAACTAATTAATATTTGGGTCATGCTAAGCGGTATCCCTGGAGCACCGGTTAAGGATACCAAAAAATGAAATTATTACCATAAAAAAAACACTATTTTTGACTTTTTATGAATTAATTAGACAATTTCAATGCATTATCCTTTTTAGTATCGTTAACCCAGTACCTGAGCACTAGTTAACATTTCCCTTGATATTTTTCCAGTTGTTCAACTTTATATGTTTTTTTCTTTATGGTGGCTGGGGTTCGAGCCCCGAACCTTACATTTGTTATGCATTGTCCATATCAACTGACCTAAGCGTACGAAGACTTCAACTTTATGCTCTAACAATACTAATATTTTTTATTTATTTTGATAAAGTCTTATAAAAAAATATATTGTAAAATGTCTGACTATAGTACTATAGTAGGCCTTTAAACTTGGTAGGATGGATGACCACGGAAAACAATGTCTGTATTCAGAGATATTTTCAAACTTAGGTGTTTTTCAGTGATATGATATGATTTCATCACATGTGCTGGACGATTTCACTCACATCACAATTTTCAACACACAATTAAATTATTCCTAATGTCTTCATCTTATTTAGGAAACATTAATTAATTTAATGAAAGGTTTACCTTATTATCATTATCACTACCATCTTTAATTATAATTTAATCATCGTATCGCTGACTCAGAACACAGTCACAAACAAACAACAAAATAAATACCAGTGTTGTTGTTGCCATCATTGTAACAACAAGATTCAATAATCATTATGGCCAACAACGATAAGAAAGAGAATGAATATTTTTTGGATGCAAACGAAGATGAAACCGACATTGAAGCTGTTAACTACGATAGTGATAGTAGCAATAACCGTAATAATGAAGGTGGCAGTTATGATGACGATGATCAACAGCCTGAATCTTTCACTTCTCAACAATGGCCTCAAAGTTACAAGTATGTCGAATTATCTTGATTAGTCATATGAATTACATTTTGTTACATACTTTCATGTCAAATTTCTTTAGATTTTTAATATTATAATGTTTCTGATTTGATTTTAATATCTTGTGTCTATAATACAAAATGACGTACACATTGATCATTATTATAAGCAAAAATCAGTATTTTAGATTCGTTCAATAAATGATGTATGTGGTTTATATTAAAGATCATATACATTATTAATTGAATGAATCTAAAATGTAGATTTTTGTTTATGATAGGGATCAGAGGGCGTAGAAATAGAAGCAGATGTAAATCATCGTATTCAAGCTCAATAGTTGAAATGGAGAATAACCTCAGTTATTCAATGAATTTGAAAAGTAAAATTTTGCTTATAATAGTGACCGGAGGGAGTATGTAGTAAGATGAGTCGATCAGATGGAGGAGTATCAGATCAAAAGAGATAGAGGAAGACCTGAAAAAAAACTATTAAGAGAAACTATTAAGAATGATTTAGAGTTAATGAGTTGGATCCTAATATGGTTTATGATAGAACTTTATCGCGTACTTTGAATATGTAGCCGACCCCACTTAATGGAATAAAGCTTGGTTGTTGTTGTTTTTCTGATTTTTGTTATTTTGTTTATGTGATAGTGAGGCTATTGATCCTTTGACAATTGCTGCTGCACCAAATCTTGGATCAATTCTGAGAGGACCAAGTGTTCTTTATTCAAGTTTTGTGGGTTCATCAAAGAGTTACTTAGAATTGCATGATGGAAAGACATCTTTTCTATCTGGTAATCAAATTCAAGAAGGGTTCCCAACAACATGGTGGGAGAAAGCTTCAATTCAAATGCAAATTCCTGAAGAATTGCCTCTTGGTTATGGATGTACCTTCACTCAAACTATATTCAATGGTATGCTACTTCAATTTCACTTTAGTATCTCAACTATAATTTCTAAATTGCATTTGCGCTTATGTTAAGAGTTTCGCGTTGGATGAGATATGGCCTAAAAACGAGTTTATATGTTAGAGGCATCTCTCATCTTGTAAGCCGGTGGTAGCGGTTGAGTTAGCCCCATCCCAAAATTTAAGAGGTTATGATGTGAATGTATAAAGCACAGACACGACATGGACATGTCGACGCCGATAATATTTTGAGAAAATGACATAATTCAATGTAATCACATGTGTTAGTGTCGTGTCTGTGTCGGACACTGGACACGCCTTCAATCTTAAGTGTCGCTGTTATAAATGTGAAACTTGATATTGCGGTGCCACTACGGAGACCTCTAAAGATTTTATGTTGTGGCCACAATTGTAGCTGTGGACCGCAATTTAGAACTATGACTTCCATATTAAAGTTTGTTATTTGGCATATAAATTATTAAGCTCTGTTTCCTTTATTTTTATTTGGAAGTGGTCATCTGATGAGGTAATGTTGTACCTGGTTAGGGATTAATATCATGGCTGGAGTTGGGCTACTATCTACACCTGATACTGTGAAGCAAGCTGGGTGGGTGAGTTTGGTGGTGATGCTTATTTTTGCAGTTGTATGCTGTTATACGGCAGAGCTTATGAGACATTGCTTTCAGAGCAGAGAAGGTATCATTAGCTACCCAGATATAGGAGAGGCTGCATTTGGAAAATATGGCCGAGTTATTATATCAGTAAGACCGTTTTTGCTTTTGATTGATTTTGGGGGAGAACTTGTTTATATTTTGCATAGTCTTTCTTAGTAAGAATATGATCATTCATTGCTTTAAACTGAATATATACTAATCCAAACACACACTAAGAGTATGTTTGTTTTGTCGGTAGGCAAAAGGTCAACGAGTGTTCCTTTTGAAGCTACAATCTGTAGCTTGTGTATTTCCACAGTGAAATGCAATCAGACTTTCGGTAGTGGTGACTGAACTGAACTCCCAAACATACACTAAGTTTGTTTCGTCGTTGTTAGAATTCAAATGTGAATGATTAGTCTCGCAATGGCTAGAAATGGACTAAATGAAGGATGTATAAGAGAAGCGATTTGTATATGTAAAGGCTTACGATTTTGAGAGAAGATGCAGTGTCTTAGTATCTCTAGGTGGTCTTGGTAATTGGCATGTTATTGCTCCTGGTGATCCTTGAACCTCCAGCACTTGTTAATTTAAAATTAAATTCAAATTTATTGTGCAGTTCTTTTTTCATTCCTCGGGTTTTTTTATACCTTATTGTCTCTTCATTCTGTTTCCTTCTTTCTAGTTCTAGGTTCTAACATTGTGGATCTCAGTTCTTTATTACTCATTCTAGACGTTCCTTATAATTCTTCAACATGTTACTGAATGGTGTAGGTTTCTCCATATCTTTGATCATTTTCTTTTATATCTTAAGGCCATGATATAATGTATCATGATATGATTCATCTCTAATTTATACCTTTTCATTCAAACTCCCTATAACAGGAGTGTTAAATAATCGTGACATACCATGCATTTCCTATTGCATAGTTTGGTTTTAATAATCTGTGTACTGACATTTTATTTTTGTTTTCTACTTTGTGGCAGATCATTTTGTACATCGAATTATATGTAAGTGCTGCAGTGCATCCATTTCTTTTGCCTTTATCACTCTACATGATCTATATGACATATCAATTTTTTATGAACGCAGTCATATTGTGTGGAATATATCATCATGGAAGGTGATAACCTTGCTGGTCTGTTTCCTGGAACAAACTTGCATTGGGGAGGTTTAAATATGGATGGCAAGCACTTATTTGCAATTTTGGCTGCACTTATTATTCTCCCTACTGTTTGGTTGAAGGATCTTCGTATAATCTCCTATCTCTCAGGTTCTCTAAACTCAAATAATTTTGACGATCCGAAAGTTTTAAGTTGTGGAGAGAATACTCATAATGTCTATTGAAAATATCAATCCTTATTTTCAACCTCTTTGTAGCAAGCACTTACTGAGATTACTTGTGATGATTCTGCAGCTGGAGGGGTTATTGGTACAACTTTGGTTGCTTCTTGTGTGTTTGTTGTTGGGACAAGAAAAGATGTTGGATTCCATCACACTGGTCAATTTGTGAACTGGAGTGGCATTCCATTTGCTTTTGGTATCTATGGGTTTTGCTTTGCAGGACATTCAGTTTTCCCCAATATTTATCAGTCTATGGCTAACAAAAAAGATTTTACTAAGGCAATAATCATATGGTATGCTACATATCTTTCTTTTTCAGTGGCAACCAAGTTTTTTTTTTTATTTTTAAATTCTGCGATAGTAATCTAGATTGCAGTGTCAAGGTTTTTGGTGTTTTCGTGACTGTTATTGAGACCGCATTAGCTGCATTTGACCATGATTATATGCAATATTAAAGATCTTGACATGGATGTTACCGCGACTGCAATTTAAGACAATGATAGTAACACATACTTGTTTTCTTTAGTGTTCTTTTCACTTACCTCATACACTTTATTATTGTACAGTTTTGTTTTGCCTTTTTTGTTATATGGAGGCGTCGGAGCCATGGGATTTCTCATGTTTGGTGAAGGGACTTTGTCACAAATAACATTGAATCTACCACGAGATGCATTTGCTTCCAAAGTCTCCTTGTGGACTATAGTAAGAATTTTTTTGAGTCTCTTCGCATTATTTTTGTTTAGTTTTTTTTTTTCTTTCAATGTACATTTGCAATGTTTCTAATTATGTCTGGTTTCTCTTTCAGGCAATTATCCCGCTAACTAAATATCCTTTTCCGTGATAATAACTCTATTTAAGTTGAACTAGGCTTGATCATATTATGGAGACATTATAAAATTTCAATTTTCTTTTTTCCTTAATTATGAACAAATATGCTTTGATGATGAACCCACTGGCAAGAAGTGTAGAGGAGTTGTTGCCTCATAGCATCTCAAGCACTAATTGGTGCTTCATTCTGCTTAGAACGGCACTGGTTATATCTACAGTCTGTGCTGCTTTTGTGATTCCTTTTTTCGGTAAGTATTAATCTTTGTCTCTAATACAATACATTTATATGTCATCACATTCAGCAGACACTCAAGAAAATTATATCACTATAGCTAGAGATGATCAGCACTTAGCAGGGCCATGCTACAATTATCTGATACTCGACAAGAGCATCAATCATGCCACATCAAGTTCGACACCTCGAACAGCCTCCTATTCCAACCATGAAAATATTTAAGAATTTATAATGGTTCCGGAAACTTAAAATTATATTTTAATATTGAGAACCAACTGATTGTTTATGTTGAGATATTGTGTGATTTTGTCTTGATTATACTTTCTTTTTTTAGTTAATGTTTTCCCTCATTCTTGGGATTGATTAGGAGGCTCATGCCCATATGTGTGTGTGCGCACGCGCGTGTATTTTCCTCACATTATTTAGACAAGATATTAAGTCTCAAGTTGGTATCGAGAGCCAGGTTCAAAACCCTGGCTTTTCTTTGGCTGTTGGATATCCAAGAGAGACCTCTGTTTGACCTCATCCATCACCAGAGCCCCTGCCGCAATCAGCGACAGAGACACGCGACCCAGCATCGTGACCATACACTGCCGATTTGCTTACTGTCGAAATCCCTCTGGTCACAGTCGGAACGTTTTTCTGGTGCGTGTGTGTCACGCTCCACCCTCTGGTCTTATTTTTGCGCTGTCGTTTATTCCCGTTTTTCTTTCAGGTTCTATTGGAACCCCTTCCAGCTTGTCGGTCTCGCGTTTGAGGTGTGTTCTGGCAATTTTTTGCTTCCCATGTGTTGATTCTTCACTGTTTCGGTTTTACCGCCTCAAACCTGTTGGTGTTTGGTCATGCAACCCAGACTTCGTTATTTGGTATTGTTGCACTTTTTGGTTGAGATGAGACATCATGTCTAAAATCCCAAATATCGAGTCCTCAAAGTCTGCAAAGGGTGATTCCACGAAAAGGGGCTTGATATCATCTGCACTCCAAGAAATGACCACTATCACAACTTGAAAAATTGAATGGTAAAAACTATTTGAGTTGGTATTCATATGTTGAGTTATGGTTCTTGGGCCAGCGTCTTTCATATCATCTTACTCAGAAGGCTTTCGAGATTGGTGCTACATTGAAAGATGATTGGGAACTAGCTGAATATCAACTCATATCTCTGTTGTGGAATTCTATTGAGCCTCAGCTGATGGTACATTTCCGTCCATATAGGACACGTTATGAGGTTTGACATAAGACTAAAAATCTTTAGGCTAACGACATCCAAAGATTGTATGAATCTGTTCCCAGTTTAGTTACCCTTCAGATGACTAATCAAGATTTATCTGATTATTTGGCTCGAGCTCAATCCACTATTGACGTCCTCAAACTTATGTTAGTTAGTGATGATCTTATTCTTAAGTAGGTATTGGTGAGTTTTGCAATATGATCATGGTGTTTATCCTTCATAGCATCCCTAAGGAGCATGGTAAAATACCACCATTCCTACGGTGGAAGAACTTATCAATCGTCTCAGCCGAGTTTCTTTACCAAATGATGAGATTAAGACCACCCCGAAGTTTGGTTTTGTCTATTCCCTATTTTGAATCTTTTGAATCCACACCTCTATCTTTTTTTCCTCCCGAAGTACTAGATACATCTTTATTACCCGAGTTTCCACTTCCTTTGAATCAGTTTGGCATCACCTATGAGCGAAGGTTTGGACCACATGCTTCATCTCTTGCTCCAAGTGTCTCCACCCCTGCTCCTGCTCCTGCTCCACCTGTGTCTGCTCATTTGCCCATCGCCATCCACAAAAGTAAATGTTCAACCCTTAACGATCATCTTATTTGTAATTGTGTCTTACCATTGTTTGTCTCCCACCTATTGTGCTTTCGTTTCTGCTCTTTCATTTGTCTCTATGCCAAAGGCTTTAGAGGAAGCTATCCCATTCAGAATGGAGGCAGGCCATACTTGATGAGATTTCAGCTTTAGACTCTAACCGTACTTGGGAGCTATCCCATCCAGATGTATGCAAATTACAAGTCTTTGTATGGCTTCAAACAATCACCTCAGGCAGGATTGGGAGGATTTAGCAAAGTCCTACTGTAATTTGGGATGATCCATTGTGAGGCGGATCATTCTGTTTTCACTAAATGCTCGACATCAAATAAATATATCAATCAACCTGGTAGTTTATGTTTTTTTAAGAGAACTGGTAGTTTATGTTGGTGATATACAAGATTAGTATCGGTATTATATTTATAAATTATAAATATTATTCTTTCCATTAATATGACAGTATCTGCCTTGGTGGAGTAGTTAAACATGACTTTAATGCCTAGATTCAACCAAGGTACTGGCAAAACAAGAGCACCAAACTATTGAATCATCAAACAATTTATGTAGAACTAGTGAAATATAATTTACTCAACTCCTTGGCCCCTCTCAAAAAAACTAGAAAAGCTCTGTCATTGCTCTTTAAGAACCAGTTCTTATCTTGGATCATTGATGACATGGGATATATTATTTTTAAACTTCAATCACTTTTTTATCATGAGGACAACTATTGGATCATCAAATAGGTATTGGATTGTTACATTATAAGTAATCACAAATTATTTTTTATTCTGACAGCTTAAATGCTCATATTTGTCCTTGATAAATCTTGAAGCGCTAACTGCTAAATTCTAATTACATATTTATTTATCTGCGCAAATAATGTGTTTGTGTGTGTATATTTAGAAATTATGTATTAAAAAATCAACACTGGCATTATGTGTCAGATGGAAAACATGGCCGTGACATCTTTTATTATAATTTCAGGGCTAGTGATGGCTTTAATTGGTTCTCTCCTCAGTGTACTTGTGGTAAGCATACATTTCGGTTAAATAGTTGCATTCAATATGTGCAAGGAATTTGTAAGTACTGTTCTGTTTTAAAGGAACATGGTTTGAAGGGAAAATACAATGTATATGCATATGTATGAGACCAAACAGCTACAATTACTCTAACTCTATTTTTTTCTCGAAATATGATGTCATTCCCTCACCGGAAATAAAAATTTAGAAAGAGAAAAAAAAATGACTGACGTGTTGTCAACCAATTTGTATTTTCTTATTTAACCTTTTAATCGTTAGCATTATTGTAATAAAGCATTTATTACTTGTCATGTCTGGGGTAAAGTTTTCTGCCTTGTATTTAAGCTTCCTGAATGCTCTGCCACACATAATCTTCTGCTAAAATCTAACTTGACTAACAAATAGCCATTGGTATGTAGCGTTATAGAATATGAAGTTTCTGATCTGGATTTAAAATTAAAACTTCTGTGTATGAGTCCAACTTTTTTATAATAAGATATTGTATGTGATGTTTACTCCTGCAAGGAGAGAGGCTCCATGATTTGAACTAGTGTTTTTGTGAAAATATTAATATTTGTTGTTCAAAATTTGCTCTTGATTCTTTTGACGTATACGCAACTACCTTTTTAATGTTCCCAACATTACATGGACTTGATTTGTCATTTGCTTCAGCTAATTCTAAGGATTTAAGTCATGTAGAGTGTAAACTGTTATATAATGTAGGATTTCTATATTTTCAGGCAATCGTATTGCCGGCTTTATGTTTTCTGAAAATTGTGGGGAAAAGGGCTACAAGTACACAGGTATATATCAGTGCTGCTGATCTTGTTAATTTTATGTTTTTCCAAGTTCAATTATTTTAATTATGAAAATTTTAAAGGTAATAAATTCTATTCACCAGTTTGATTATTAATTTCAGAAGAGGGTCCTTTAGAGGGTAATAAAATAACAGTTTTTTAGGCAATAAAAATAACAGTTGAATGCAATAACATAGCTGAGAGTTTATGACGACATATATTTATGTTGTATTACGTTTCTCTGTGACATTCAACTTTTTTTTCTCTTTTTTGTGGGGTACTTGCTGTCACATTCTTTCACATTATTAAGTAGTTGCAACTTGCAAGAGGAAAACAAATTTGGATTTTATTTTATGAAATCACACAATCATGGATTTTTCCTTATGAAGATTACACAGCTCATATTTTGATATGCATTCATTTTAAAATCAATTTGGTAAAGTTAAAATAGAGTCTACAAAACATCTTTTGAATGTATAACTACTTTTTTAGTTTTGCTTAACCGCAGACAATTGTGGTCTGCGAAATATCACTCAAACACACGTATGTATTCTTTATTTTCTTTTTGTTTAAAACTAATTTCAATGCCTAATTTTCAATATTTGAGACTCTAATATAAGGAGTTGGTTTCACGGAAATTACGTGGTCCACTCTTAGATCAAGATTGGACGGCTCCATGTTTCAACTTTATATTTTGGACAAAGTTGGGATGTGAACCATTCGATTTTTGATCGATAGTGTAGATTTCACGGAAAAATCCATATTTTACTCCTGAAGTTTCCTGACTTTTATAATGTCATCATCTGCTGCAGGTTGCTCTCAGTGTGGTAATTGCTGCATGGGGAATAGTTTGTGCTTCCCTTGGAACATATTCATCTCTATTAAAGATTGTGCAGAGGAGCTGACTGACACTCTTTAATATCAGCAAGTGGCCAGTTACTTATCTTTGGTCCATTGACTGTTACACATATGGTGAATGCAATGATAGCTAAATCGTTTATTGACTGCACTCATTGAAAATGGAGTCAAACTTGAGCCGTTTAGTTTGCTGTTTGAGAGCAATATTTTTTTTAGCATCGTCTGCGCGATTAACTACATTATGGCTCCATAATTATTTGGTAGATAAAGCTATAATCGCGAATATTTTGCATGCAATTTTTTCATGTTGCATTCCATAATAACCTCCATGTACTCCGCCAATTGTCGTGTATTCCACTGAATAGAGAATATTGATTGGTTAATTGTTTGTGAAACATCAGCGATAATCTTTTTTGCTTGATATAGCATAACTCTTATTTGTGTAAAGCTAACTCGTTAGAATTTCTCTTTTCTTTTCCTTCTTTGCTGAAGTTCAGAATGAAGTAAAATTAATTCTTTTTTTTTAGTGAATGGAGATAAATTTTGAAGGATTAATCTATAGAGTATCGGATTACATCATGAAAGCTATATAATATAAACCAAAACAATGTTCAAATTAGTTCGGATAGATGCTTGGAAATCTCGACTTGTCCCCTCAAGATAAAGTTGGATTAAATTGGTCATCGTGATCGCTTAATCCATTTTGTCACCCCTACTAAGCAGAATTGCGATGCTTATTTCAATGGACATGATTGATAATTGGTTTGTGGAAACAAGGATCTTGAGAAAGAAAAAAAAGCATAACACCCTTGATCTACCTCCTTGGTGGACTCAATGGCAATCTCATGTTTGTTTTTATGTGATTTTAGAGGCGAGCACGACAACTCATACGCACGATTGAATAAACTCGTCTCGTAGGCGATGATCAACGATTGGTTGCTCCTTCAACTATCATTTATGGATACAAAGACAGTGGAACAAAACATTGTAAAGGGAGAGCACAACACCATATTCAAGCTTGAAACACTTTAGGAGTGAAGAGAACTTCTATAAAAATTATCTATTATTACAAACATAGCTTATACGATGCTCAACTCGATATTGGTGATGGTTTCCAAGCAAGAAAACATTGGAATCTTCTTCATTGTCTAAAAGCTTATCATCACCATTCAAAATTTCAAATCCTCACATCATTATTGCTCAAATACCATATTAAGAATTAAAAGGTGGTGTGAATGATAGAGGTTCGAAAACAAAAACAACATATACCTTAATTTAAAAATGAAGGGCATATTTTTAGCGGGGCTTTTCATCGCGAACTCCTCATAGACGGTTGTCAATCCAATCAAATCTCATATTGGCCGGCAAACACATGGTAGTGGAGTCGTGGACTTTCAATTGTGTAGCGCTACTAAGCCTTTGTGATCTTCTAGCTATATTTCTCGCTATGTTGAGCATTTTCCTTATAAAAAATTAAAAAAAAAAAAACAAAACAAAACAAGTTAATACCATTGCCTAACAATCTAACCAACTCATCACATCCGATCATATTTTACCATGTAAATTTTTGTATATAAATATAGGTATATGTACCTCGGCAGCTACCTTTTAAAAAAATTAAAAATAAAAGAGTATAAATCGGAAGAAAGTCGTCAAGCTTATCCTTGAGGGAAGGTATAGTTGTGCGGACTGGTTAGCTAAATACGAAGCAGGTTTGGCCGGTAACTCCATCTCTTGGGATAATGTTTAGTTCCTCTTTCTGCTACTTTGCTTGTTTTTTTTTCCTTTTCCTTTGCATGAAAAAAGAACGATGTAATGTGAGCTCGTTAAGAGTGTGTTTGGTTTGAGAGAGATTCAAAAGAGAGAAAGAGGGGTGATGGAAAGAATAGACGAAGGTGACATTTCTCTTGTTTGGTGCATAGGGGTTGGAATAAGCTAACCGCCTGCCATGGCCTATGGCCCGGTTCGGCCTAACTCGTTTATTAAATAGGTTAGGCTCAAAATATTTTAAAAAGGCATTAATTTAAATAGGTCGGATTAAGGCTTATACAAATGTCTACCAGGCCGGTTCATACATGTGTAATTACATATACTCCATTATATTAATAAATTTTTGGTTCCTTCGAATATTCAATACTACAAATTTTTATTTTTATTTTTTCAATTTAAAATTTCCGATGAGTTACAAAACTCTTGATATTACTCTCTTATTTCAATTTCAACGAGTGCATATTCTTTTGGGCATCCAATGAATCAATGTTGCCTCATATTAGCTTATTTTAAAATCTAGGTGAATACAATGGTATCTCATATAGTTTAATTGGATATCGAATCAATTAATGTCATGTCACATTAACTTGTTCTAAAATCATTTAAATATTAAACAAACCTTTTCTACCCAACCAAACTTTAATATACGAATTTACATGTAAGTAAATATATAAGATAATATCTCATGTGACTCTTGGAGATGGCTTCTAGATCCTATTCATGGATATTCAGTTCGCGGGACTTATCGATTCCTCACATCTTCTGACGAGCCGGAGGGAAGGGGCGCTACTCACACTGTTTGGCATAAACGTGTTCCCTCTAAAGCTTCATTGTTTGCTTGGCGTCTTCTACAAGACAGAATTCCAACTAAAACAAATTTGGTGAGAAGAGGTGTCCTTCAACCGAATGATAATTTATGTGTTGGAGGTTGTCGTTACATCGAGACGGCGGATCACTTATTTATTGGCTGCGATCTTTTTGGGAGTGTTTGGTACTTAGTTTGTAACTGGCTCGACATCTTTTTTTCATGCCAGGATCGATTGCTAATCATTACTTTCAGTTTATTCACTTGGCGGGTATGCCTCGATCTTCACATTTACACTTTAAGGTTATTTAGCTTGCTTGTGCTTGGGCAATATGGAAGGAAAGGAACAACCGTGTATTCAAAAATGCGGTAACCGATCCTTACAACTTCCTTGAAAAAGTTAAGCTGAATTCCTTTTTATGGTTATCTTCGAATCATGCGCCACTTGCTTTTTGTTATCATGGTTGGTGGCGACACCAACTCCTTTCTATGGATGTTATGTAATTTTTGTTATTTTCCTTTGGTTGATAGCGACCTCTTGTTAGGTGCCTTATTCTTGTAACAGACGTTGTGTAATTCATCACTTTTAGCACACCTTGTACAGGGTCGCCACTTTTAACAGACCTTGTGCGGAGTGAATTGCTTCTGGTTTGAGTAATATATTCCATTTTGTTTTGTTAAAATAAATAAATAATAATAATATCTTCCGTGTACCAAAAAAAAGAAGATAATATCTTCATTTATATTCTTCTCTCCCCTTGCAGTAACGATATATAGCACTTTTTTTTAAGACGATACTAAAAAAACAATAGCGCTTATTCACTGTGAGCATAACTCAGTTGACAGGGACATGCATTGTTATATGTAGGGGTTGGGGTTCGAACCTTGGACACCCGACTTATTCACCTTGAAAAAGATGAATTTTAGCCACTAGACTACTTGGCAAAAAAAAAAAACAATAGCACTTAAATTTCAATAATATAAAAATGGAGCAATTTTTTACCCAATTTCTAAAAATAAAAAAATTGAACAATCTTCCTTTCAAAAAAAATATGGACCAATCTTCTCTAACCTAGTGTAATATAATAAATTAAATTAATCTAAATATTTAATTATGTAGATCCATACAGATTTAAATCAAGTAATATAATAAATTAATTCATTGAATTCAAACAAAAATTTTGGTGGGATTTTTTTCAAAATGATGGGCACTTTGGTACTTTTGAAAACAAGCAACATTCGTTTCTTCTCTTCTTCTCTTGTGCTAAATTATCTATCAAATTTACTTTAATCTCACATTTTTCTCTCTTCTTTCTTACGCTTCTTTTCACATTTCATAGCTCCTCACCTTCTTCTCACAACCAAACACACTATATATTTTTTCTTATATAAGCACACAATTATTAGTTCAAAAAAACCGTTATTTATTTTTTAAAAGAAGTTAAGCTAACCCATCGAAATTGTCATCGAAGAAAATGAAACCTAAAACTTTAAGGATGAGCATATTCCAAAGAATCAAGTCAACACCATCAAAACATTTTAATCCTTTCCGCTGATAAAAAAAATTCCTCTAACAAAGTGCTAACAATTAACATTTACCTATATCCTTCAAAAAAAAATTAACATTTACCTATAAAAAAAAGGAAAAACCTAACTCTCCTCTATCTTTGTGCAAGTATTTTAGTAAATAATATTGTAATGTAAAATCATATGTACTGAAATATGATTGAAATTCTGAAGAAAAAAAAACATGATTATGATTGAACGCTTATGCAAAATATGTGTATATATTATTAACGTTGCTTATCCAAATCTAAACTTAAATTATTTTTATTTCTAAAAATTTATATGATATTAGTATTTAATAAAAAATCATTTTTTAAGGGTACTCTTTTTATTCATTATAGTAAATTACATTTATTTTGTCAAAAAAGTAAATCACATTTATTTTGTAGAAAAAAGAAAGTAAATTACATTTACCAACAACTGACTCCTTGCAAAACACATGTTATTTTTAGTTGAATATATTTTTGGTACTCCAACTTTTCATTTTATTCCTGTAATTTTTGTTTTGCTTTTGGTCCCTCAAAAGTTTTACATAAGTACTTTTGGTCTCTACTTTTAAGTTAATTTATGTATAACATACAAAGTTTTGAACGAGTTTTTGCAGGAATATTATTTTTTTATATAAAAAAATATGTTTTTTTTCTTTAAATACAAAAACCAAGGTTAAATATGTTTTTTGTCACTATAAAATATTCTAACTTTTCGTTTTAGTCTCTCTAAAATTTGTTATCGACTTTTGGTCCTCATAAAGTTTCACATGAGTACTTTTATTTCTTACTTTTAAATCAGTTCATGTGTAACATTGAAAAAATTAGTTGAACGTAAAATGATTTATGTTTGTGTATATTATATAAAAGTAGATTGAACTACACATTTAAGTGTTAAAAACAATTCTAGAATCAAAAGCTACCATTTGTAGCTTCTAAAACCAATTCTACTAGAGAGCAACAAAAACATGTGGATTAATTCTACACCTCAATAATCAATTTTGACCCTTTTACAAACATACACTCAAATTTCAATATTTGTTCCACAAATTTGAAATGAAAATAGTAGTTCTTAAATATTATTTTGTTAATTAGTTGGGGGTGAATACTCGGGTTGGGAGTAACTAATTTTGTGGAGGAAAAATCATAGTGATTTTAGTGGATTTTAGAGTGTTTTATTATTATTATTATTATTATTATTATTATTATTATTATGAAAGGAAATATTTAAGATGAGATAAAACAATATAGGATAGGGATAGAGATGAAGTAATAGTGATTTTCCCTCTCTAGAGTAAGTTAATTTCAATTCTTGAATACACGATATCTCGTGATTATGTCTATTCTTCAAACCATGTATTAACATTTTACTTTTTGAAAAATGTTACTTAGACACCATACATCCATTACACATCTTAAAAGAGAAAGAAGTAAATAGTATAATGTGATAAATGTAACATGTTGGTAATATGACGGAAGAATAGGTAGAAAAAATGAGACGTTAAATGAATGTTGAAAAATTAGAAATATGTAAATACTATTGTTGTAACGTTTAAGTTAAGAATATTTGAAAAATTAGCAACATATATAGATTATTTCACTTGATTGATAAAGATATAAAGTGACGGAGAAATGAGATCAAATTAATTAGGTGACCTAAGGTAGCAAGTTGAGTGATAAAGACACGAACATATAAACCCATAGAGAAATGATCATCAAAACCCCACCCTTGCTAGCTGCAACTGCAAGTTGAGAGATAGTTATAGAGATGAACAGTACGTGGCAACTTGAGGGGGAAATATAGGATCATTCATTAAGCATATATGTATGCAAGTTGCAACAAACAATTGGAATCTTCCCTTCGGATTTAGAATAAATAACATGCATAATAACTTTTCATAACATTACAAAATATTAGTGAACCTGGATGTGCCTTCTGCAAATGGCACAGTACAGTGAATACATCAATATTTAGCTAGTCATTTTCAATCATGACCCCCAAAAATAGAGGAAGTGGCAGAAGCTAGTAGCATATTCATGTTGTATATTCATAGGGAAATTAGATTAATTTTTAACTTGATAACACTGGAAACAAACTGCCACTGCAGTAATTAATTAATTAAGAATCCATATGCTGTTTTTTACCAAATAAAAAAATTAATCTACTTTAAAACTATACATAATGAATGTAAGTGGTCTATAGTGGAAGTTTTTCATGTGTTGATGTGCCCCCCATTTTCCATACTTGAACATTTTTTGGCATCAATTTCATGTCCACCCATCCAAATTATTAATAAATTCTTGCACCTAGCTATATATAGCTAACTAATATATCTCCATGGCTAGACATTACTGCTCTGGATATAATTAATTATTTTGCTGTTAAAAAAGCAACTGCTATGGTTGCTGCAGCTACAACTGTTTCCAGAAAAAACAATCAAATCAAACCAGCCTGCACATGAAGCTACATTAAAATTTCTACTTGTATCTTTTGGCTTCAAAAAAAATAATTTCTATTTGTATCACAAGCTAGTTTCAGTAGTTAATTATTGTCTAATATATAAGAAAAATTCAAATGTGAATTAGCATTAGGGATACTATCCCACGGAGGTGCAGCACAATTTTATATAGATTTTTTTTGTTGATAATTATATATAAAAAAATAAAATAAAATAAAAACCATTGCATCTTGGGAGAGTATCTGAATCCTTCAAAAAAATTAAGGTAAAGTAATTAACTAAGCACATCATTCATCAGGTTCGGTCACATAAAGTAGCATGACAAATATTGACACTCTGAAATATATATGGAAAGAGAGATTTATTAAATAGATAATTAATATTAATATAATAATATTAGCTTCTTGACAAAAAAAAACAAAAACAAAAAAAAAAGGATAACTTATTTTGAGAGAATAATTAAATATCTAGCTTGATCTTACCGATTAATAATATAATTACACTGCAAGAGATAAATCACTAGCTATCAAGTTGGAAAGATTCATAGAATGCACTTGTAGGAAGCAGATCCCAAATGTTGTCCATCATCTCAGGCGTCAAAAGTACATCTTCATCAAAACCCTCAAAACTCTCATTTGATGAGCCAGCTTCACTAGGTTTCCCTTTATCATCAGGATCCACAAGAGAAGGCACCCCCACAACTGTTTGATCACTTTTATCACAATCCATCCTATTCTCACATCCACCCCGGTCAGTACCGCTCTCATCGGCGTCAAACTCTTGAAACCTGGAAGGGTCTGGCGGCGATTCAGCGTACTGACCGGTGAGTTCTTGGACTAGTGCCCTAAATTCAGAGGCACTAGTCTTAACCTTCATAGGGTTTGATATATACACTACCTTGATAGGTTTGTTGTAGGTGTTGTTGTTCTTTTTCTTCTTGGGTTTGGTCAGCTTTGTTGGTGTTTTTTGCTGTACAGTACTAATCACTGATGAACTGGTGCTACTTGTGCTAATAGAGTCCATAGTTTCTAGCAAAGAATGACAAAAACTTGGTACTGTTGTTTTCGGGTTTGGTTTAAAGATAACAACTGAACGTGTAAATGTAATGAAGGGGTGTTTGATTTTATTGGACGTGGGTATGCCGTATGTGTCCAAGAAAATGAAAGAAAGGAAAGGAAAATAATTGTGATGGGGCAAATGGAAAGTTAATAAGAAGGGAAGATAAGCGAGGGCTACTGTCTGTTATCTAATGATAGTCCCAGCCGACACTAGGCGCGTGTGTGTGCCATTTTCTTTTTAGTTTTATTAGAGATATAAATTTGAATTCAGCCATAAAATTGCAAAAATGTTATATCTCTCATGAGAGAGTTTTTACGAGCATTAGTCCTTTCCAACCTAAGAGATTAGTATTTACAATTGCGAACCCATTTGAATTGGTCTCGTGATATTGACATGTGACATTTGAATATGAAAGTCTAATTTGTATGATTAATTTAGCTTCTAAAAAAAAAAATAACTACAATTCTGCACGAGGATATACTATTCATACCCAAAAATAAAATTCATATCTTTTTGGGTTATAAGTTCATTTAAAATTATAAATTCAATCTGAATATTAGATAGATCACACACAGTTGATTTTGTCCAATTCTCATTAACTAAATATAACTAACTGAGTCATGCATATCAATCACAGATAATAACACAACTTATTTCCACAAACCACCAATATATTTCGCAAAGAATACATATTTCACTCATTCTTCATGTATTAAATACAAATCTTAAAGTCGTGTATTTCAATTGCAAATAATACCAACAACTACATGCACAAACTACCAATATAATACACATGTTACTCATTCTTCATACATTAAATATGACTCTTTAAATAATGCATGTCACGTGATAATAAATATTATATATATTAAAGATACAAATTGATCGTAAATTTTAACTCTGCTTTATTTATGTGTATGTATCTACAATCTATCAAATAATTAATTTTAAATTTTTTATAAATAATCGCATAAAACTTGTAATATTTTTTTTACTTTATTAGTAAATTATAATCACATCATATATGCCACTTTAAAATTAGATAAGAAACACTAACAACCTTAGTTAATTATTTAGTCTCTCATTTATTTTCATCTATTCTTTTGTATTTTCTTTTTTTTTCATTATTCTTTTTGCACAAATGTGTAAAATAACGACACTTTTATAAACGCATGAGTATCAAAAATTGTATTCTTCTAACTGTTAACACAAACTATTATAAAAAATTGTATTCCTCTGATTATTTAGAAATGTGGAAACCCAAAATATATAAATTAACAAAAGAAATGAAGCAAAATTGCAATTAAACATAGATTTAATTATTTTAAAACATAGATTTAATTATTTTTAAAAAATGTTTAGTAGTACGACATTAACTTTTCACAAAATACGCGATGAGCTGGCAATTGTAGTGGACCTTTTTTGTTATCCTTCTCTGCCGCCGTTTTGCTTCCATTTTTTATTTTTTCTTTATAGTTTTTTTTTTAAGGAATTTTTTCTTTATAGTTATAATCCATAAAAATCTCACTGCTACTTTATAAATAAAAAAATTAGCATTATTATCGTCCACTTTCTTCTTTGAATTCTTTTTTTACAAAGGAGGGTCAAAGGCTTGTTCTTCTTCAATTAATCTTTAATAGAAAGTTAAAAGTTGATTCTCAACGCCATCTTATTGAACGTTAGTACGACATGAGCTATTACAAAATGCTTTGATTTTGAGTCTTTATCATTGAATTCTTTTATTCATTAGAACCCTTTAACCTCTTCAAACCAAACAATATAGTATAAAAGTGGCTATCGTGATTTTTTTAACATAACAAAAAAAACTTAAATTCACGATGATATAGTAGTTAGTGTAGTTCTCGTGTTTCGTGGATTGAGGGTTCGTAAAAATCAGCATTTTCCGTTTTGAAAATGTTGCAAGATTTTTCGTTTTCTAGCACCGTCAAATATATTACTTTCTATATGCGATAACAACCAATCATTTAAAATAACAAACATTACACCAACTAATAAAATTTTGCTTACTCTCGTCTTATTAATTTTCAGATCAGAGAATCTTAATAAAATAATAAGTGTAAGACCAAATAATGGAATCTATTAACAATAGTAAACAACAAATCAAAATGGTTAAAGAAGACTATTGTAGCATCAGTTATATTTCACTGTTCATCATATCGACATAAAATCAATGAAACTTGTTAAAGTGGAACTTGTTTCTGATTTTAACTGTGTTAAAGGTGAAGTTGGTCATGCTTTGTGGGTCTTCAACTGTGTCAAGGATGCCAGGGCAGCAAAGCATGCTGGTATCTATCCAAATAATTTTGTATTTGTAGAAAAATATTAAGAATCGTTTGAAAAAATTGAAACATACAATGAAAATCAGAGTGTGGTTATTTTCAAAAAAAGTTGTTGTTGCTGATGTACAAAATACATACATCTAATTAAATTGTTGCATCACAATCTCTGATTCCATACACTTTGACTATATTTAAATGAGTTTAATTGTGATGGGTTGACAGTCCAAAACAGTTTGGCACACACAACCGATCAAAATATTCTGAATTGCCACGTTTGACTCACATAAATTAAAATCATTAATTAATGTAGTAATTCAGAATGTTTTGATTGGTTGCATGTGCAAAAATATTTTGGACCGTCAACCCACCATTATTAAACTCTATATAAATTAGGATAGTGTGTATTATCGTAGACATCCTCTAATGGATAAAAATTCACAGGTGCTCTTGTATTTGATTTACTAAGACAAGTTTGTAAGAGGACCGGTCAACATGTTTGAAACTCTAAAATAAATTTTACAATAAAAGCTTTTTTAAAAAATAAAATAAGGTTTAGTAAAATTAAATCTTGACGAGTTTAAGAGTTAAACAAATGTCAAGGAGGATATGATGTCCTCCTCATAACTAACTGAGCCAGAGACACATGTATAGCAAAATTGTCATATTATTATATTTTAGGCAAAATTACACTAATAGTCTTTTATCTTATTTATTTGTAACATTTTGGTCCGTTATCTTTTTATTTTTCTCATTTAAGTCATTTATCACTTATAAAAGCACAAATAAATCATTTTTTCTCATTTTTTATTTAAAAAATACATAATTTTATTTTTTAAAATATATTTTCATTAAAAATAAAAAATCCAGAAATAAGATGAATCTGTTCATCATCTTCATCTTCTTCCTTTGAATCTTCATCTTCTTCATTTAAATCTTCGTCATCTTTCAAAAAGCTGCTTATAGAATGTGTGTAGATGGATAACTTGTGTTTCCTTGATAATCAATTTTGTCTAATGATCATTTGAGAAAACTGTCTTAAAGAAAGGGGAGGGGCAAAGCATTAGTGTAAGATTTATGGGTACGAAGGTTTATATGTGACAAACCCTTTTGCTATACAAATTAAAAACTGTCTTAAAGAACTTTTTTATTTTTAATAAGTATATATTTTTAAAAAATTAAATTATGTATTTTTTAATAAAAAAAATAAGAAAAATGATTTATATGTGCTTTTATGAGAGATAAAGGTCCTAAATGGGAAAATAAAAAGATAAAGGACCAAAATTTTACAAATAAATAAGATAAAGGACCGTTAGTGTAATTTTACCTATATTTTATAATTAAATTAAATTTGTTTAGATCTTTTTTAGCCTAAAATTTTGACGCATGAAACTTTAGTTTGAGCCGTTTGACCTTTGGGTCGGTCCTAGTATGTGATCTAACTATCAAGTGGCAACATTTGTAGCTCTCATATATCTTCATTGAGATTCTAACATGTATTCAATCTATTATTGCTAATTAGGGGTGAAAATAGACGGGGATGGAGGGACAGGGGACTTTTACCGAGCCTACTTTAGATTTGAGTTACCCTATTTAAATAAACATGAATAATTTTCTTATATATTATTTCGTATATTATTATATTTTATACTTGTGCTAAACATTTTTATCTTTTTTTTTTCGAAAAACATTTCCATTAACTTAAGCATATCAACTTATATTAATTTCTGACATATTTAAATACATTATAATTTATAATAAAAATAGATTGGCATATGAAGTTATAAACATTATGTTCGATATTACAATAGAACTTAATTTCATTGACATATTAGTTCATTAATCTATTAAGAAATGTGTTAGATTATTTATTTAAAGATTTTAATATAAAATTAGTTTTTAAATAGGCATGCAGACCATAGCAAAGTTTAAAAAATTTCGGGTTAAGCCGAACAATAAGTCTATGGTAGATAACACGACAGACTTGGGTCTTGAACTTTTCGTTCAAGTCAGATTTAAGTCTTGTAAAGTCTAGCACGATTCAGCTAATTTTCACCCCTATTTATAATGAAAGTAGTTTTTTTTTATAAAAATAAACGATATTCATTCGTTCAAATTAATAAAGTATATCACTACAATACAAATTCAAAGTTGCTAAAAAAATGGATGAATATGCAAATATACTTACATCATATGCATTAATAACATAAAACGACAGTGTACATATGCCTACATTAAAGTCTCAAAAATAATCATGTCTCTGGATCTGCAACGTTGACAACGTCAAAGTCATTGGATGGATTTGAACTTGATAAAAGCTAATATTTCAACTTGAATCCAATAAACACCACACTAAGATGAAAAATAAATCAAAACAAACAAAGTCATGCTAAGATGACAAAATCACAAAACAAACAAATGTTGGAATATGTAGTTATATTTGCGGTTATTGATATTTAATTTAAAGTTTATTAAATCATAATTTTAATTGTGTTTTTTTTTGTGATCATAAGGTTTTTTTTAGGGGATTATCTATATAAAGAAAACTACCTCTTTCAACACTTTTGGGCTAGCTTTTCTTTTTCAAAAAATGTCCTCAATTTTAAATACAAATAATACAAGTAATAAATAGATAAAAATAAATTTAAATATTAAAAAAAATGTAACAACCACGATATAAATATATATATATATATATATATGATTTTTTTTCCTTTATCATTTAAAAAGTGTAAAAAAACTAAATGAATATACTTATACTTTTTTGAACAATAAAAAATGAAATATATTAACAATTTAGGAAATCTATCAACCACAAAGTGTACCAAGGGGACACCTAATAATTATAACATGTCACAAATACAATAGCACTTAGCCAATGCCCAAACAAAGCAAGGGGCTGACCACCAAGAACTAAAACCGTAAACAAAGTTAACATTAATATCCTGTGGCCACCGAAGCTTGCATTTTTATTGTCTCAATTATACCTTTAAACAACTTTTGGTGTCATTAAAAAAAAAATTGAATTTTTTTGTTGTTGTTGGTGTCAATGAAATAGATAATCATGGTTAGTTTGATTTGTTATAACTTGAAAACAACAAACATTTATATTTTTAGTTTTAATCAAAATTAAAATTTCATAAATAAAAAATAACATTCATAATATTCAAACGTTAGCGCAATAAAAAGAGAAGAAATGTGTTTTCGTAAGTGGTTAATAACGTTACTTTAACAATTTTTCATTTTACAAAAGTATATGTTCATCGTAGTCTGCATAGGTTTTTTTTTATTTTTTTTAAGAAGCAGTTTGGAGAGTTGTACACTTTGATGCATGAAATTTCTTCCGAAAAATAAAATTTTATAGTCTTTTTTTTTGGTGTAAAATTTTTATAGTCTAGTTTGACGTCCGTGGAACACTTTTGAGGTGTAATCCACGCGCGAGTAAGGTGAAAGTGGAATCATGTAAGAAACGGATCAATGATGACGACGCGTGGCAAATATTGAAGGAGCCAGTTAGATATGATGACGCCAGCAGTGGGACCCTACATGATGTCATCAACCTCAAGTTGCTACTTGCTTGCCTCTCTCTGTCATCCGTATCTGTATAGTAAGTTCTTTTTCTCATGATTTCTTGGGTAGATTAAGTTTGTTTAATATGAATTAAAGAATATGAATATAATATTTATTTACTTATTTTTGTTTGTACATGGAGTGAAAAATATCAATTAAAACTCACACATAATTATTAGATTTTGAATTTAAATTTAAACGTAGTTGTTTAGTTTAACAATATCGGCATTTTCGATTGACTTATGTCTCATGGAATTTTTTTTGGGGAAATGAAAAATATTATTTTGTGTAAAAAATTAAATATTATATGATATTTAATAAAAATTGATAAAAAAAAGTAAATCTTTGAACCCTTTTAAAAGATCTATATTGCACAAATTTTATAGTTTAAAGTTATTTCATAATGGTTGATAAATTATTAAATTGATTTTTATTTGTATCATGACACTTATATGTATCATTAAATAATGAGTTTAGCTCAGTTGCTATGAACAATGCATAAAATATACAAGGTCTGGGGTTCAAACCCCGGCCACAAAAAAAAACTTTCTAGTGTAAGAATTATATATTGTTTGAAGTGATTCTCTTTTGCACACCTTGTGCGAGACGAATCACTTCTGGTTATTAATTCCATTTTGACTTGTTCAAAAAAGAAAAAAAAATGTAAGAATTATATATATATGAAACTCAAGAGCATTTTTATGAGATGGTAAGAAATCTATTTCAACTTAATCATATGTCATGAGTTTGAATCCGTTCTGAAAATGCAATAGTTTTAAATCTCAAAGTTTTGTTATTCACTACGGTTCTCCAAACGATTCGTTTACGATAAAACACATTAATCACTTGAGCTCAATTGCTTAGATATTAAATAAGGAAGGAAGGAAGTCACCCCTTTAAAAAAAAAAAAAGAAGTCAAGTCACCAAATAGTTTCAATCTCAAGTTGGTTCAAGCCTCCCATATATCAACATCCTCACTCAAACATTCGAACCCAACTAGTTCCATCATTTCATTTTAAAAAAAAACTATACTTCCTTCATTTCATAACGAATTATCAGTAAAAGTGAACTCATTCACAAGTAGTTAATTAATCACATTTGATATATGGAATTTCAATTAAAATTCATATGCCTAAATTATTCTTCATGTTTTTTTTTTTTACAAGACTCTTCGTGGTTAATAAATGGTTTTCATTCCCGAAAATAAAAGTTTTCATTAGATATTCAAAAAGTTAAATAAACGTTGGGTGTGTCCTAGCACTCCTTGTGTTATATTGTTAGTTTTAAAATATTATCTTTTGAACACATGTTAGCATACCAAAAATAAAAAATTGTGTCAATTTATTTTTTACAAAGTTGAAAATAAAAAAAAATAATAAATACTTACTATTTGTTGAATTTTTAGGATATGTCTTTAAGACATATGGTAGCAATAAATGGTGGAGGCAGAAAAAAAACGTTTGGATGAGCCGCTAAATTGTGAAACTTTTTTTTTTATAATACAAATGTTAATTGGAATAATTTTCAATTGACAAACAATATAAGGGAGGTTTGAAACCCCTACAAATTAGAAGGTCTCTAAACCTCCGTTAACCGCCAAAATCTAAAACGGTTGAAAATCCCACAAAATGGACCTATGATTTTTATTTTCTTCTAGGTGGACCACTACACCACTTTACTGAGATTTGGATGTCTCGAAAATAAAAAAACGTCACAAAATTGTTTAAAATCTTACAAATTAGATTTATTAACTTTTTAATTTTTTCAGGTGGGTCGTGGCCCATCCCAACCCATAAAGGGCTCCACTCATGACCCATATCTTTTTAGTTTTTCTATGAAAAAGATTGAGTATTTTAAATACAATACGCCACTTTATATAAGTACCAAACATTTGTTTGTGTTTAATTCAAAAAATAAAGCGTGAAATTTAATTCTTATGAGATACATGAGTTTAAAAACTTTTCTTTGATTCTTAGGCGTAGGAAAATAACACGGAACACAGTTACAATAAGACTGAACTAAAAAATTACAAAAATGGTATACTAAAATTGCCGTCTGAAATCAATAAATTGGTTTATTTACCTCTTATGTTTTAAGAAAGACACGACGTATTTGACGAGGATAGCATTAGTGTTGAGGTTGTTTAGGTAACCTGGTGCTTAAATTGATAACTTTATGTTCATCCCCCATTCATTTTGTGTCAATTTTTTTTTTTGGTTATACATTTTGTGCAAATATTGTTATTTTATTAAAGAATGAGAATGAATGTTCTAATTATTTTGGTATGGTATCGTACAACTTTGCAGCATCAGCGGCACTTGGAATATACTATGGTGATTGTCCTAACTATGGTGACCGGTTTTAATGCTCATTAGATTTGTGATTGTCTCTTGAATAAGTTGAAGGTCAGTTGCTAGCCAGTTCAGTTGCGCAAGAGTATTTAAAGAGATAATTTTACGTATAAATCCGTCACAAATATTCTATGTTGATCATGAATCAACCTACCATAAATTGAGCTTCTATTGTTGGTAAAATGTGATACATCGACATTTAGTCTGAGACGTCCAATAGGAAGATGAACCCAGATATGCTTTTGTTGTTCAAGTTGATTCCTCTAGATACCTTAGGTTGTTGCAATTCAGTCATAATGTCACCAACGCGATTGTTTGCTAAATTCTAGAGTTTCTCTCTCATATTTGATCAAAAAGAAAATATGAAATTGTTTATGTCCGTTCAAAATGTCCAACCATAACTCCGAAGAAAATAGATCAATCTCAAGCAAGGACGAATGTAGAAACCTATTGGATGATGGGGGCCGGAATTTTTAATAAAAAAAAGACGCAAATGCGCAGGATAGTCTTTAAGTGTATTGAATATTAGTATATTTATTTTTATAGTGTGGGCCGTAATCAAACATTATCCTCGCCTTGTATGTTAATTTCATATCAGGTATTAATTTTTTTTCTTTCAAAACAAAGTGAGGGTCATGGTACACAAAAGCCCTCACTTGGGGTC
>Ga0315915_1001379_pt1 | contig 29276 bp, 12 predicted proteins | sample MpolbnodulesMG_FD_207738 | JGI IMG/M metagenome (GOLD analysis project Ga0315915, IMG submission 207738) | Medicago polymorpha root nodule microbial communities from Los Angeles, California, United States - branched nodules | ecosystem: Host-associated > Plants > Roots > Nodule | place: USA... | reverse complement strand
TTTATCTTTCCTATATTATTTATTAAGGACAATTTTGTAAAACACCTCATAATATCTTTTTTCCACACAATATTAATTGCATTTCTTAATATGTGTGAAATGCCCAAAACGTCATACAATTTGGGACGGAGGAAGTAAGAGGGTGTAAGTTAGCAACTCCCACAAGCATTTGCTAAAATACACCCACTTATTTTTTACTCCCTCCGTCTTTTTATTATGTAAGCACCTTTTACATTTTTCATATTTCTTAAGAAAAGTTGTTAGTGTAATTAATGTGTTAATATTACCAAATTATCATTTGTTTGTATCTGTATTAAATTTGACTTTTCAAATTTCAAGACAAGTTAGTAGTATTAATTAAGGGTATGTTTAGGAAAAAAATAATAAATAGATCTAGTAATTCAAAAAAGGGTTTATATTTAGAGACAAATTTTTAGTCTAAAGTATGTTTAGATATACGGACGGAAGGAGTAGAAGGAGTGTTTTAGCATGTCATAACTAAAAAGTAGCTAAATACACACAAATGTATATGTTGCTAAAACACATATTCATTAAAACTAGTGAGTGTATCCTAACAAATCAGTTATTTAAATAACAAATATATATCATTAAAATTATAATTATAACTACATACATATACCTTTAAACAACTATCATCATTATATTTGTTGCTTTGAATTAGAAGTGATCTAGAACCATTGGAGCCTTGGTTGATCATCAAAACACTTTTAAAATCAAAACAGTGGAAATGAGACAACATTATGCCGTGGAAACTCAATATGGTCTATGTGAATCGATTCCCTCACATACATGATTTGATTCACAAACTACATGTTACACCCTTACCCTTCCTCCAGTTAGTATTATAAACAAAAATTTACTTTTTAAGTTTATTCAATAAATAATGTATGTGGTTTATTATGTAGACCACATACATTATTTATTGACTGAATGGCCGTAAAATTCAAAGCTTTCCTAAATTAGTGATTCCATTCGTATTCAATTATGATTCGAATCACTCAATTCTAAACCTTTTTTTTTTCATTTCAAAAGCATAACCTATACCACTCAACATATACTATCTTGACCAACACAATTAATTACTTTATTCTTCTCAAATTAGATGTCTTTTTTCTTAGTTTTGTTTGTCTCAATTTATTTAACCCTTTTATGATATCGATACATTAATTATTATTTTTCACTAACATTTTCTTATTTATTTTATTTCAATCATGTATAGTTACTCCACTAACTATAATTATTAAAGATGTTTTAGTAAATTAAACACATTTTACCATTAAAATTAACATAATCATTTCTTTAATAACCGTGTAAAACTCAAATATATCACCTACTCCCTTCAGTCACTATTATAAGCAAAAATTTACTTTTTAGATTCATTCAATAAATGATGTATGTAATTTTTAGATTCATTCAATAAATACATTATTTATTGAATGAATCTAAAAAGTGAACTTTTGCTTATACTACTAATAGTGACCGGAGGGAGTACTCTTTAGACGACATTTAATTTACATCGATTTTCTATATTCACATCAACATCTATAAGTACTTATTTACTATTATAAGCAAAAGTTAACATTTTAAATTCATTCATTAAATGATGTATGTGCTCTATAATAAAGACCATATACATAATTAATTGAATGAATTTAAAATGTAGATTTTTGTTTATAATAGTGACCGGAGGGTGTATATAAAAAAAAGTTAATGTTAGTATTGAAAAACTATGAACTATTTTGTCATCAAAGTGCATAATAAGATACTATTTTAAAATTTTAATAAATTGGAGAATTATTATGAATACTCTAAGTAAGGATCAAAATAATTATTATCCCTTCTATATTCTATCACTATGCATGAAAATGGAAGGATCTCTCCGGGTTCATAGGTACCTTGTTAAAAAAATCATAAAGTACTCGAGAAAATATTTATCCAAAATTGAAAGCAACAAAATGAAACCAACATTTATTAAAAAACAAAAAATGAAACCAACATGAAAACATAAAACGTGGAGCCACCATGCAAGCGATGACTTGGGACAGCAATAGAAAGCGACGAATAATCGCTTATCGTCATCATGAGTGACTAACTTTTTTACTTATCAAAACTTCATTCATTCTTGCATGAAAATTAAATATTGATAAAAAAATTATATACTTTCAACAATCCTTTAATTTCTATGTTACTAATTGTCTTTGATGACATCTTAATTTTGGTCTTTCTTTTGAGTTTTGAGTACCATAGGTTGGTTATAAGTCGTTTGCTTACGTAAATTTGTGGGCGGAAATAAAACCGTAGACTAACATTACTATTTGTTTGTCAATGCACAGACAAATAATCAAATTCTAATTAGAATAGGGAAGAAAAAGGAGTCGTATATTATTAATCTATCTGAAAGATGTCGTTGTCGTGTTTGGTGAATTACCTCATGCATGTTTATACTCAAAATTAAGATGATGAACAAGTAATAATTTGTCTTCTATATTAATTAGTGTAAAGAATTTTAATTCGAGTAAAGAATAATTTTGGTCCCGAAAAAAAAAAGTGAGACCAAATTTCGTCTTTGAGAAATGTCAAAAAATATTTTAGTCATAGAAAAATAAATCGGATCAACCAGTTTGTATCTTTTTTTCCTTTGATACAATGAATACGTAGTGCTGATTTATTGCTTATGTGGCAGGAGATTTATTTATTTTTTATTTGAAGAATTTTTTGATGCCACATCCAGTGTGACAAACACTAGTAAAAAAACAATATTGTCCTCTATTATATTTGTAAACCCTTGTGTTCATGTATGGATGGACTTTTTTGAATTTTGTTGTTGTTGGTGATTGATGATACATTAATTCATTGGTTGGTACAATGATGATTTTTTTTTTTTTTTATATTTTGTATTTGGTATATAATATATTAGTGTCTTTTTTGATGTTGTTCTCGATGGGTCAAAAGATCCAAAATTCTCTCTATATAGAATTCAAAGCTCTTTAGTATGAACATAATGGACAAACCAACCAATTATAGAGAAGACCCAAACACATCAGATGCTACGAGTCATCGGCCAAACACCCCCAACGGTCAGAAGCTTAGGGTTCTTATGAAACCGTAACACATGTGACCATAAACTCACATTAAGATTAATAGTTTTAACATGATGTCCACCGATGGTAATGTCTCTTAAGAGCCAGTCCAACGGCTCTTTCCCTCAATGTAGAAAAACATCATTGGATCACAACTCAAGACACACATACGATCTATTCCTTTTTACCTTTCACTCCTCGATCTCATACTAAATTGAGCGTCGTAGTGCTAGCTATCAGTTACCCCACCCCCTCCACAACTTGCATCTCAAAGATTACTGCTAGACGCAAGCCAACATCCTAATTACTCCAAATAAGATTGTTTAGATATTACTATGGTTCAGTTTGAAGAATACATGTCTTTCTTTTAAAATTCTACAACACTTACGGGCTAAGTTTTCCCAAAGTAATATTTTTTTCATAGACTAAACGGTGACATATGTCGTTCCTTTTAAATTTTACAATAATTAAGGGATAAGTTTTCCCAGTAAGATATAATATTTTTTACTAAGCTAAATGGTGCCTTTACTTTTTTTCGGGAACTAAGATAAGTGTTTGTATCTTCTTCTTTTTCAGGGATCAAATGGGTGTTCACTCTATTAATCATCTGCTCATGGAAAAGATATGATGTCGTTTTACCAGCTTTTTATGTTTACTTAAGAAACAACTCTCTTTGTATTTCAAGAGTTTTAATAGCAAATTTTCAAAGCTAATGATTTGATAAGTCTTCATCAACTCCCAGCTGAATTGTCGTATTTAATAGTAATTCATTCTAGGTGTCATTTATTAATTAACTGTTTGAGCTCAAGGATTATGACAAAATTAGATGAGAAGCTTGCATCCATAATTGTTATTATTATTTGCTCCATAAACCTTCTCATCCTCAACGAACATTGGAGCCAATCTGATTTAGAACCTTTATTATTACACCCAAATCTTGCGTGAACATTTCATTGGTTGGTTATCTGATCATATCTCTTGGCATCGTCTCTCTTGATTTTTATTAATTAGTGCTTGTTTATTCTTAACATTTAATTAATCTTTCCATCCTTATAGTACATGTTTTGAGTTAAAAACAATCATAATTAACGAAAACGACTGAATGATAGCTGAATTGATTTTACCTAAAAAGGATGCGTTCCAATATATATACTCTATCTATATATCCATCTGGTCGCATGCACAAAAATGTTTTGACTTTGTTTTGGAATAAGTTATCAATATATATTGTTGTCAGAATCGGTTTACTATTTTTGTCAAAAAAAATAAAAAAATATCGGTTTACTATTGTCAATTTGTCATAATATATAAATGATCAAGCATATAAAATTTTATGTAAATCTAAAATTCGCAACTATGTATTCTTACCTTCAAATTTTTACTTTGTATTTCTTTTTTTTTTTATAAGTACTTTGTATTTATTAAAATTTGTGGTTAAGTTTAATTCAACCTTACAAAATCAGCTTCAAGAAAGTTTTACAAACCACCACCGCAGTTGTTCTGTACCTCCTTACAATCCAAATCTAACTGTATAGATGTAGATCCCTCGTCGGATGACTGGCTTTGGTTGGTGTTGCTCACGGCGGTCGCCACCGTGCCGTTGAGTTTTCCGTTGGGTTCTTTTCGTCGTTCCGCTTAGCTCTTCTCCTTCTGGTGATTGTTCTCTCTGTTTAATCCTCCTTTTGGGTGCCGCTGATTGCGAACAAGGAGGATAGTGTGGGTTTTTCAGATCTGTTTCTTATCTGAGATCTTTGGTATGGTTTGAGTTTCTGGCTTGTTAGCTGGTTCGATTCATGCCTGCTGGGAGGTTTTGGGAAAGCTTCGCTGTTGATGATCCTCGTTACACCGCCGTTTTGTTTTCAGCTGGTGTTTGCTTTTTTTCGTTTTGTAGGTTTGTTCGTGCTTGCCGGATTCTTTGTTGGGTGGCTTGTTGATTTATGTCTCCGGTGGTTTCGTGTTTGTTTTCAAAGACTGGTGATTCTGGATTTTGTCCTTTTGGTGGTATGGGAGCGATGTAGCAGCTTGCTTGTTGCGGTATCGGTTCGAAAACCCGAAAGGGTCGGTTTAAAAAAACCAGAAAGGGTCAGTTACAATAACCCGAAAGGGTCTGTTTATTGACGTATTGGACTCATCCCTCGATCTGAGTTCTTACGTGTTGCTTGCTCGAAAGAGCTTTTATACTTGTTGTTTTACAGGAGTTGTTGGCACTTGGATTTTGCTACCGTGTTGGCGGTCGATCCATTCGCCATATCTACACTCTAACTGTTCTCTGCAAAGGTTCACTTTTCATTCTTTTTTTGTAACCTGGTTTCGCGCCCGTACGCGGGTTTGTTGGGTTATGTCTGTGATTAGTGAACTTTTGTTTTGATAGATTAGAGTAGATTCACTTAGGTTGTTTTATCTTGTTGTATTCTTGTTTGGGTTTTCCTGGGTCAGGTATTATACTTTCTTTTTGCTTAAAAAAAAAAAAAAAAACCTTACAAAATCAGCTTATTTATTAAGGTGAGAATTGTACACCCTATAAAAAATTTGCAAGGCCATGTTACGTAGCATGTTAAGGAGTTTAAAGTAGTAACTTTGACTTGGAACTTGCGTTTTTTATATTAAATATGTAACTTTTAATCAATAATTGTTGGTTTTCAACGAAAAGATACTACTTTTAGTTACCTTAACATGTGCAATATTGCATATGTTAGACAAACCCTAATAAATTTAATATTATTACCAAATTTCTATGTGACCGATCACCCAACATTTCAGTATTTTTGTTGCAAAGCAATTTAAGGATATTATTAATAAAATAATAATCAATGTTAAAATGATACGTAATATGAAAAAGTTTCTCAATTTTAAAATCGATAGGGGTCTTCTTCACTCTATTAGTTACGTAGCTTCTATAACTTCATGCATTTTAATACTGTCCACATTTAATACGCTAGCTCTAGGATTTCAAAGAAACCAATTCATATTACTAGCTTACAAAAAAAATATAGGTGATCTGTGTTTTTTTTAAGCAGGCGGTCCGTGTTGAATGCCTCAAAAAAAGAAGTTAGTCCACACTGTATGATTAATTGTTTTTACAAAAATAATACAGTACATTGTGATAATACAGTACATTGTTTTTACAAAAAGTTTAATTGATTTAAATTAATATAGTACATCAATACGCCATACAAAATCAAAGTCCTTAAGCTTTCAATTTGAATCAAAACAAATGACATTGTGATAAGACAATGAAATCATAAAAACAAACAAAAGAAGACTGAAAATATACTGCAATAATTTATTTAGCTAAGGGATAAAAAAATTGAAGGAATTAAGAGAAGAGAAGCGGGAGAGGACCAAAAAATTAAGGAGTAATTTTTTATCAAATGATTAAGTGTAAATTTTTATTACCTTTTTGGAAGGGAGAGGTGGTATTTTAAAGGGGATCGAGCAAAATCCCTTATAATCACCTCCTTCGTTTGTGCACCAAACATATTTTTTATTTAAAAGAAAAAAATAACTTCCCTCGTCCTAAACTATTGAACGAAACATATATTTAATTGAAATATCTTTCATATTCTCCCTTCCTCGTCCGTCCATTAAAATCTCTCATCTCCACCGTTAAAATAATTCCACCATACTACCTTATTAAAAATAGTAGTTTCACCATTCTTTCTCCTTTCTCTCGCTGATATTGTCGGAACTGCCGTCTAATGTGAATATTATCAAATTCAGGCTCTAAAATTAGTTCGAGAGATAAGAAATTAGAGACTTCTCTCTTGATTTGTGAAGAAAGAGCAAGAATTATTCAAAACATTGATGCATGTGGTTAAAATGTCCCAATACCATTGATTTTTCAATTTGGATTACGGTGTTGTACGTCCATACATTTTTCAAAGAATGGGGCTGGGGTGTTCTGTTGACCAACCGTTATGTGGTTGAGTTGAAAATGTTGAAAAAAAACTGTTTTTTAATGAACTAAAACAATTGGAAGTTATTTTATCAATAATTTAATGGTTTAGTTACCATAGATCTTTATATTATTTGAAGTTTTTTAAATAGATAATTAAACTAAATAAATTGTAATCGTGTAGTTGAAATAAAAAAACTTATTTATTTACTTTCTAATGATAATGATTTAGTTCAATAAATTGCAATAAATAGACAACCAAACTCAAATTTTTATTTAGTTTAGAATGGTTTAGTTACCATTGAACTGTTAGCCAAACTTGAATTGATTATACTCTTTTATGGATTTTATGTGTTCATGTTGTGAGATTATATATTTATAGTGTGAATATAGATGTATTTATTTAGTATTTGTTGATTTGGTGATTGAAAGCTCTTCTTCTTTATGTTATTTGATGATCTTTGGTGTGGATGAAATGAATTTAGCAAATGGAACAATGGATGGAATATACCCTTGTAAAACTGTTGAGATATAGGGAAAATGTAGGAGTGATTTGAATCACCTTCTAATCATTAGCGTAGACAGAGGTTTATAAAAACTAGTTTTGGATGTCATGATTCGAATCATCTTTAAAGATGACTCGGGTCGTGACTCGTGTTACTTCATGTGGCTATGTATTTTTCTTGATTAGTTTACATTGCATCATACCGCATTCAATTATAGATAGATAGATAGAACCAAATGAGAATAATAGAACTCTCTTTACATAGTAGGCTCTCCGTCTATATGTGATGACACTTGTAAGTGAAAGTAAATCGGACACTGTTTACGAATTTAATCGATCTCCATCTTACTAAATAGAATGAGGTTAACTGACTTGTCAAGGTGGCAAATTTATACAATGTCTTAACCCCTTAAGTTTTCACTAGTCATTTAGTTCAGATCTTCAAATTTTTCTCACATTCATTTAGTTCAAATCTTCAAAAAAAAATCTCATATTCAGAAACTTAGATGCTTAGATAAATTATTAGAAGTATAAGTAGACACTTTCTAATTAGAAATTTAGAATCAAAGGTAAATCAAGTTAGAATTATCCTTTACCGAGACTCAATAAGATGAAAATTAAGGATTAAATGCTCTTTTGGTCCTTTAAGTATTTAATTGGTATCGCTTTGGTCCCTTAACTAAAAAAGATTGTTTGAGCACTTTAAGTTTTTTTTTAGTCTCGTTTTGGTCCCTTCTGTTAGGTTTCCATTAGATTTAATAAAAAACGTTAAGTGTGGACACGTGTCACTTTGTCATTGGCTCTGGGGAAAAATTTACAAAAAAAATATTTTTTAATATATATTTTATTTTTTGTAAAAAAAATTCCCAGAATCAATGACAAGGTAACACGTGTTAACTCTGGAACACGTGTCACTTTGTCGGATTTTTTTTTGTAAACATAAAACCTCAGAGCCAATGACAAGGTGACACGTGTTCAGGAGTTAACTTTTTTTTTTAAATCCCTAATGGAAACCTAACAGAAAGGACCAAAACGAGACTAAAAAAAAAAACTTAAAGTACTCAAACAATCTTTTTTTAAGTTAAGGGACCAAAGCGATACAACTAAATACTTAAAGGACCAAAGGAGCATTTAAGCCGAAAATTATCATCCCCGTTGCTTCTTATTTTTACAAGAAAGTAACATGCAAGTGTAATGTCCAGGAGTAGCGTGGAGCATTTAAATGTGTGGGTATCGAGTAGAATTCACTCTTTTTGTCAAGTGATATGTAAAATTACTAAAGCCCAACTAAAACAAACACAAACGGGTTGATAACCATAGTTGGCCCAAGCCATAGAACATAGCAGATCTTACCAAAGTACAAATTATAAAATATGGGATTTACTTTTCCCACCCCATATCATTCTCGCACGCCCTGTAAAACAATTGCAGAGATTCTATGAACGGTCAGTAATGACCATAACATCATAAACACTTCTAAAAAACTAATTTTTTTATTATAAAGTAAGAAAGGATGGGAATTGAAGAATGAATGAAAAAGTTGAAGCATGCAAGCCTATTTATAGCCTTAAACCAGTCATAGACCATAACTACAGTCAAATTAAATGTTTTCTATGGTCCAATCGACCAAAAATGCATTAAACACACCACAAACCGTCAAAACCTTTGGTAAAACGCCACAGTCCACCTAGTATGAGAGTGTTCAAATTATACAATCTGAATCTGTCTAAATATTTTTGGATTTTATAATCCGAATAACACCAAACTGTGTTTAAGTTTCATTTTTGGTAGGTTTTCATGGCAAATGACATAGGAAAAAAGTTAAAAAAATGTACAAATATAATTAAACAACTTAAAACAATATAATACCTATGTGTTTAAATGAACATCTTTAGCGTAAAGTTCAGCGGAGAGATATTTGACAGCATGATGAAGATCTATATTTTCCATATATGTGTGTGTGTGTTTAAATGAAAATCTTTGATAATGTTAGTATTATATAATACGAAACAAGTTAGAGTTTTGGACGCCAAGAGTAACTCATGAAGCACGTTTTTTAAAGGGTTTAACCAACTTTAATGGCAGGGAAAACCCTTTGAACGTGTCTTTTGACCCTTAATTAAGAGTCGTTATACTCTATGCAACACAATTCTCACAAATTTCACCTATAAATATCTTTCAAACCTTCACCATTTCTTACACCATCATCTCATCTAACACTCTCTCATACTCTTCCTTCTACAACAATGTGTTTTCATCGCTGACCTTTCATAAAAAAAGGCTATTGTGGAAATTCAAGGATTTTGTGAACGGGCAATGGGGATGGTGATACAATGCAAAGAAGTGTGGTTTGTATGGGTATCATGTTCGTTTGTTTGGGTGCAAGGTTGACAATCAAGGTCTCTTTCGCCTTAGAAAGAAAACAAACCTTACCCCAGCCCTCACCCCCACCCCACCATCTTTTTCTCCTTCTCCCATCCATCATGCTTTCCTCTCCATCAGATTGCACCACTGGTTTAGCTTTAAGTTTTTAATAGATTAACATTAGGTTTGAATATTTTATGTAATAAGCTTAAAAAGCTTTAAGCTCAAGCTTTATTTTGTTGTAAATGTATTGATATATTAACAAAACGAGATTTTATTTGTATCATTTTGTCCTTTTAATTTTTGTTTACATTTGCATTTATTTTATATTTTTGGCATTTGTATTTATGTCATCGAAATATTATAAAACACGATCTCTTTCAAAATCCGGGCAAAGCTAATTTCAGATTATATAATCCGAAAAAATGAACAATTTATTTCGAATTACATAATTCGAACCAAGGATAATTTTGAGGAAAAATAATAGAACGCGTGGAAAACTGATAGAGTGGAAAAAGTAATAGTCTATAATATAAATAGGTTTGCTTGTCCTATCCAACAAAAAAACATTACGAATAAATATTGGGGTTATAGTTCAATGAACTAGTGCATTTCTATCTGTGTTAAATACCAACCTTCTCCAAATCATGTCCATGATTTGCTTAGGGAGTGTTTACCACCAGATTCAAAAAGCTCAGAGGTTTGGATAGGAAAAAAAAACCAAGTAACCTCATCATATTCTAATTTCACCTTTTAGTTTTTAATTAAGGAATTTGTTGAACATGAAAAAGGAAATAAAAGAAAATGAATTTCTAACTTCGATGAGTGAAAATTCACTAGTTTTGTGGGATTTCAACTTACCCGTTTCTATCTTAACAGAAAAATAATGGGGTTAAGAGAGAAGGGAAGTATTTATCTATTGATGAAAACTTAAAGGAGGTTATTATCTATTTTAAAACTAGAATGGGTGTTTGCATCATTTGAAAATAACTCAGAGGAGGTGAATATAGAGTAATTAGCCAACTTCGTCCTTGATTTTTCAAAAACCAGCCAAATTCGTCCTCAAATTTTGTGAAATGTCTAATTCATCCCCGAATTTACAAAATGTCACTCAAATCGGTCACACCGTTAAGTTGGCCTGTTAACGGATGATACATGTATTGTTAACCTCTTACAAGGCTTACCACGTCAGATGCCACGCAAGCAGAGACTAATTTGGCCGAAAATGATGAAATTACCAAGGACCAAATTGATTGATTTACAGAAAATTGCAAATTCTCCAACGTCTCTTTTTCCCCAACATCTCTTTCTTCTCAACGTCTCTTTCTTCCCCAAATATATAAATTTAGAACCCTAATTTTATAATTTGTCCCCTAGAGTTCAAAATCCCCAAAATTTCTTCCATTAATTGATGACAAAGTTCTTCCCCGATTCAAAAAACTTAAAAACCTAATTTTTTTTATTGAATTCGAAATCCAAAAATTGTTCAAACTTTGGTGTTCAGAAATGATGGGTGGTGGGCGTATGGGCAAAAACAGCTATAACAGTCGGTCTTCATCTTCAAGTTCTATGTTCAATGTTGATGTGAGAGTGCTTGAATGTTGGTGCCAAAGAATTTTTGTTGTAAGAAAAGCCAACACTATCAATAACCCAGGAAGGCTTTTATATACCTGCCATCTTCCAAAGGTTTGTTTAACAATGGTTATGTGATGTGTGAATGGTTTATTTAAATTGCAATGATTTTGAATTTTCTTTGTATAGGATGATGATAAAATTGTCAATGAATGAATTCAACCCTTATGTCAAAATCTTTCCATCAAATTGGTCCTTCTATTGTTTGTCTATGCATCAAATCGATCCCTAAATTAGTGAAAAATACCATCAAATAAGTCCTTGAGTTATCACAACATATATCAATGTGATCTTTGGTGCATATATTTGCTGAACAAAGTAAAAAGTAAAAAGACAGACACTTTGATTGTTGAAAATACCATCATAAGGCATACATTTGATGTTCAAAAGTCATTACATAGCCAAAAAAAACATTACATAGTCATCAAGTCATAAGTCTTACATTTGATGTTCATAAGTCATTACATAGCCAAAAAGCATAATTTAAACAAGTCTAAAAGCATAATTTAAACAAGCATCACTACTTTGGAAATCCTGGGGTTGGGATAAACTCTGTGTATTGGGGTTAAGTAGAAGTGGATGGCCCGTAACTTGGATATGAAATTCTAATAACTCTTGGAGCAGTTGAATTTTGTAGAGCATGACCCCTCACTAGTGTTTGTTTATACCTGTCATTTGAAGTCACTGGTCCTCTCATGTCATGTCTCCTTGTACTCATTCCCTTCAATAAAATCGATCAAATCAGTCCCTAGATTTTTAAAATTTTCAATCAAATCGGTCCCTAAATTATTATAGTTATTGTCAAATCAATCCTTAAACGAGGGGTAAAAGAGAAAAAATGACAACTGAAAAGTAAAAACTGCAATTTTTACCATTTCCATCAAATTGGTCCTTATACATGTGGCTTCCTTGTTGGCACGTGTATAGGACAACACAACATGCAAGAGGACACATCATCATCAGTAACGGAGTTTTTGGACGGAGGGACCATTTTGATGGACGTATGTGAAATTCATGGATGAATTAGATATTTCGTAAAACTTGGGGACGAATTTGACTGATTTTTAAAAATTCAAGGACGAAGTTAGGTAATTACTCGGTGAATGTAATTTCTCCTTAAAAATAACATTAGTTTATTCTACGAGTCTATCTCTTAAAATGGAAGTGTCTATTAAATGAACAAAATCTTGAATGGTGATTATAGCCTCAAAAATAAAGGTTTAGTATAAAATTGCAATAAATGCAATAATTGTTTACCAAAATGTTCGAGTTTAAAAATGGAGGACTATTTATGCATGTTTTATAAAAAAGATACCAAAGGGACAATTAAGCCAATCTTTTCATTATTCAAAATACTCAATTTAAAACGTCTAATCTTGATCAAACGATAACGATGTCTAAGCTACGTGAATGTGGAAAAATCCGGAGTTCAATGAATTTGAATTCTTCCATAGTTGTTGCTCCATTGTGACGCTATGAGGGTACACTATCTTTTTAATTATATGGCAATGCTTATCAAATCCGTAAACACCTTTTTTGATAAAGTATACCAGCTTTTTCGTTCTTGCACTAGTGTTACACTCAAAGCCTTGTCAATTACCGTTAAATACGCTAACATCACCTTACATAGAGTTGGGTGGATGCGTAAGGTTATGTAATGTAGGGGAGCTAAGAAACTCTAACTCGTGAAACTTTGCCTCTTATTAGTCGATGTATACGTACTAATGATAATTTCATCACCTAACATTCACACCTTGTTAACATTCTCAAGGATTTAGTAAAGCACCGTCAAAAAAGGGTTGAGTAAGCAAACTAGGTAAAACTATTATATCATGGACAATTTTTTGCATCAATCTCCTTTTTTTTATTATAACTTTGGTTCGCTGTTTTTATTATTCTAATTCTAATACTACAATTCCCTGAAAAAATCTAATACTATAAGACACCTCTTTTTTTTGTCATCGTGAATTTAACTCAGTTGGTAAAAACAATGCATATTATATGCAAAGTCCGGGGTTTAAACCTCGGCCACCACCTTGTTTTTTTGCATACCTGAACATAGGTTTCATTTACTAGTAACCGAAATCTAAGCAGAGTATAGAATAAATGCAAGTATCGACGAAATTTGATAAATGCATCTCCTTTCTTGGGAAACAGAACGACCACAGATTTAAACGACTACAAATTTGTATTAGGGAGATGCTAATGAAATGGTAAGTTTTTAAGATAAAACATGTATATACAGTGTGTTGAAATTTAAAGTATTTGATTTTTAAAAAAATAGTTTCTTAGTTTAGAATCTTTAAAGAGTGTTTAAGGAACAGAACTATTACAAAACTAAGGTTTAATCTTGGAGTATATATAGTAGAATACAAATACTACATAAAACTTTTGTCATAAAAATACTCCTCCGCTCCACCTCTTTTGTCATAAAAAATATGACTCTCCTCACCTCCACCATCTATGCCTCTGGTTTTTCATAAGCAGAAAATAAATAGTTGAATTGTGCAAGTATCACATATTAGACAACCCAAAGCAACTATATATCATCATCTCCAACACCACAAAATAAAAAATGCGCACAACATTTTGTGACAACAGTCCCAACAAGCTGGAATGGAAATAATATGACATTTTCAACCTTATGTAAAATAATTATGATTTTCAATTTTAATTTAACTCAATCTTAGATTCAAAAGTATTGTTTGTTTTATCTACTCATGCATCAACGTAACTTTATCTATTTATATGTTATATATTACATATTTATTATTAAACCGAAAATATCTTTATTATTTTAATTTAGCACAAATTCAAATTAAGTGTAACTAAACTTGTAGTATTCTATAAACATTGTCTCAAATTCAAGCCTATGAATTTAAAAATGTGAGATGAGACTCTATTAAATATGGTTAAAATTTGAGTCAGAAATTAGTTACTGAGAAAGTTAGTAACATGATTATTAAAAAATAAAGTTGAATTGTGTGAGCCTCACGTCTACCCTAATAAATTATACTGATCCTAGGAGGTGGCATCACTCTCATAAAGGTATGAGTGAAAATGTCAGGTGAGAGCTTTATTCACCATAACCAAACGGTTCGTTGCATTGAATATTAATATTTGAAAGATCACCTAATAAAGCAAACCTAACAAATATAGATATCAATCCAAATAAACCGGTCCTTCTCAAGTTAAACCCAATGGAGTAAGTTCGAAAACAATGCACAACCCTCCACCCATTTTATATACCTCATCGGTTACATAAAGATTCTTATGTTACTTAATGGACCAGTCATCAATTATTTAACATTGCGTTAGGACTTGTAAATAAATAACATCATATGTTTTTATTTTCAAAAGTTTCCAATAGAATATGTGGAGCGTCATTGTTACTCATTTGAATAATTTCTCAAAAATCATTTGAATGGAAAATAAGTTCAACTATATCCCATATATATGCATGATGCAACTACATGAAATGAAATGCTAAAATATCTTGTTGTAGCAATGCACGTGTAATGTGTTCCAAACAATTGTACTACTAGCTGTGTGAATGTTCAATTTTCAAAATGAATTTGAATGTTGTGTCCTTTTGCTAAACTTTGTGAAAAAGAAAAGTCGATGTTGTGAATAATACCTTCTTGTGTTTGGTAGCATCGATTACATTGTCGTGTGAGTTCAGTTTTTTAATGTGTTATTTTGCTATGTACTATAGTTTTCTCTCCATGCCCGCCAATAATTAAAAACTTACTACATATCTAACATTTTTCTTTTATAATCTCCACATACATTATATAACCTAAAAAACTATTTGGAGGAATATTAATTATTAAAAATTACGGAGATTCCAATTTGCAATCCTCTGATTTGTTTGGTAGAGAATGTCCTTTGTGTTGAAAGGAAAAAGCCAAAGTGAAAACAACAGTCAATAGTATGAAGAAAAAACACGAGAGACATGCTTGACACCTATGAATATGGTGGTACCCATGAATACATGTCAGTCCAAAATCTAGTGTTGCATAAAGTTCAAACCAAGTTTAGGATTATCAAGTTTGTGGACCGTTCGATTTCAATCACATCATCTATTTTATGAAGCTTCCAAATGCTTCGATTTCCCAAAGTACTTTACTTTTGCTTCCATCTTAAGACACAACAAAGAAGCCGTTTAGTTTAACAACACTTCTCTTTGTGTTGTTTTGTTCATGATATTCATGCCTTTCAACGACCCACTCCCAAAACAAAGCATAAACAGTTTCATTTTTTTGAATTGAAATTGAAAACCACTAACACCCACCATCACCTCATTTATATTTGAAACGTAAACAATTTCCAAATTCAAAAAACTTTATAACAAAAAGAAAGGAATAATAAAAAGGACTTGCATAAGCATAAGCATAATGCATATATGAAATTAAAGTCTCCTAAACAGTTACAAAAGCCTAATTAACCTAACCTACCGCACTCAATACAAGGAAGAAAAAAATGTGTACACTAACTCGGGTCCTGTTGAACCGGGTCTAAAATCTGCACTACCATTTCTATCTAATTTTTTTCTTAAACCTCTTTTGTCCTTCATAAAATTAATTAATTAAATAATAATTAATCAAAAACTAGGAACAACCGGAGAACGGGACAAACCGGTTTCAACTTCAATTTCAACACCACCAACAACCTCTTTCTTCCGCCGCATTTCAAGAACTTTCCGGTGGTGGTTTGAGTGCAATTCACTTGAAAATGTAGGGCTACAAGCGGGTCGATATTCGGGTAATAACCGACCCGATTTGAAACGGACCCCACATGCATTGCAAAGTGTTTTTGCTCCAAGGGGTCCACTTCTCCACTGAGGAGTCTTTGTTACACCACAATGACTGCACCGTCGAGGTGGCGCCGCCATAACCACCGCACCACCCTGACCCGACCCGTTAGAAGAAGGTATTTTCTTCGGTTTCTTTACCTTAACCGAGTCAAAACTTTGAAGCATGTTGGTGTAAATCAGCAAGGGACTGGTTGGAGATGAAGAGGTTGAAGATGAAGTTGTGGTGGTGGTTGAGCTTGAAGAAGAATCGGTTGACCCGAATGGCCAAACCCTAACACCGGTTCTGGCTCTTTTGCTTCTAGCTTTGGTCTGAACCGGTGTTTTGAAAGTAGTAAAAACCGGGTTTTCTTGTTTCGGCTTGGGTTCTTCAAACACAACAAGGCTTTTAGGGTTTTTCTCCGTTGTTGTTGCTAAAGCCATTCCAGAGAAGGAATCAGAATCTTCAACGAAATGTGAAAGCCATTCCAAATCCGCTACATCATCACTCTGTACAATAAAAATTGAAACTTTATTCAAAACCCAACAAAAAAAAAACATTTTTTTTTACAAGAACAACATAAAAAAACATAATTTAGATTTTTTTAAGGTTTGTGTATATTGTCTGAAATAAATAAAAAACGAATTTTTTGTTACCGGAACATTGAGTTCGTTGGTGGGTAGAGAAGGATAATCTTCTTTGAGAGAGAAAGTGGTGTTAGGGTTTGAAGTTTCATGGTTTTGTTTGAGGGAGAGACAAGGAGAGTGTTCTTGTTGTTCATCTTGTTCTTGTTGTTGTTCTTCAACGTGAGAGAAGTCAAGGAGGTCGTCAACGAAAAAATCATCAGAAGTTGTTCCATTTTGTGCATTGAGTACTGAAATTTCATCAACAAATGTTTGAGGAGTTATGTCTTTCCTTAAACTGGTTTTCAACGCTGTTTCAACGCACTCCATTTCCGTTTTTGAAGCCTAACAAAACAAAACAAAAACAAGTATAAATGTTAACAAAAATAGAAACTTTGTTAAGAAAATTAAATAATTCATGTGTGAATGAATAGTAATAATACCTGTGAGTGAGGATGAGGAAGATGAGAAAAGAGAGAAAGTTTTTGTGGTTGAGAGAGGAATGGTGGAAGAAGAATGCAAAGGATGAAATTGAAAGAGAAGAGGATAGGAAGTTTGGTAAAGCATTGAATGAAGGGTGAAAGCGTCCAAGGATTTATTATTACTATAAAGTGCCCGTTTCTTTCTCTCTCTTCCCACTCCTAATTTACCTTTTCATTTCTTTCTCTATCCCTAAGGTTTATTTATTTACTCCTATGTGTTACATTTCAAATACGTTTATGGTTTTCATACATAACGGTAGATGGTACAATAAAATAGTGAAATTTCGAGTGAGGATTCCTTATTATGTATTGTAGGAACAGGACGATTGTGTACAATTTTGAAACTGTTTGATTTTTTTTATGAAACAAGTTAGTGTGGTCTCTGTTTATGTCTCACTCATTGTATGTGTTATCTTTTCTCACTGGTAAAACCAAAATTCGTAATACCTAGGAAACTACGATCTTTTTTAATTATTCTGTTTTTAACTTTTTCTTTTCCTCTTTGGGAGAGAAAGGATTTAATTTAGGACAAATCTTTCACCAAATTACCCTGTGTGTATGTCTTGTTGCCCACTGTGCTGTTCGCCGCTCATTTTGGATTTGCTTGTACACATAACTTCTATCCTTTACTTTTCCCGCTCTCGCTTTTCTAAGCAGTCAATCCACTGTGCAAAAAGAAAATTTGTTATCCGACCAAGTGAGTCAATAGACATTTTCATCTTTAAAGTTGTATACATTGATCTATTTTCATCTTTTAATTTTTCAAAATAGTTAATAGATTCTAAATTTTATAAATGTCAATCAATTTAGTTCATCTGTCAAGTCAGTGTTAACGTGTCACCGTAAACGTTGATGTAGAGTTTCAAGTCAACTTCCATGTGTACAAGGGCGAATTTGATCGAATTTTTTTTAGACTTAAAAAAAAATAAAATGAAAGTCAATACAAATTGTTATACTGTCAAATCGATCCCTGAATTATTCATTAGAAGTCAAGTTGATCTATGAATTATGTCAAAGACTATCAAATCGATCCCTCTATTATTTATCTTATCTATCAATTTGATCCTTGATATTGTCAAATAAATGCTAAAAACTAAAATAATATGAAGAATGTGTTTGTCAAATAGATACTAAAACCTACAAGAATGTGTTTAACTGTTATTTTAATAATATAATGAACAAATGCTTATGTAGATAAAGGAGTCATCGAAAGCCCAAAAATACTATAAACGACAAGGAAAGTTGCTTTTCTGACATCCAAAGTCTCCTAAAAACACAAGTAAAATACTTAAATGCCCCTAGCGGTAGTTAACTACCGCTGAGGACCTAGCTGCAGTTAACTACCGATGGTCTCAGCGGTAGTTAACTACTGCTGAATTCATGCCTATACATTTGCCAGTACCATTCCTTTTCACTGCATTTTTTTTTTTGGCAAAATTGTTGCTTTTTTATTTCTTCAAAAAACGATTCTTTGTTACAACTTACAAGACCTTATTCGTCATTAAGCTGGATAAAATTATGGAATGTGAAGAAATAAAAAAATTGGTGGCAGAGTTTACAACTTGTTGGGTTTTCTGTTGCAATGTTTGAATTGAAGATTATGGGATATGAAAGGAATGTGTTAGTTTCAATTGTATTTTGTTTTGTTGAGTATGAGGTTGTTGCAGATGAGATAAATATGGAGAAAGATTTAGAGTGAATAAAAAAATCAGTTTTGGGGGAAAATCTAAAACCTGATTTTGCATTTTGAATATGCACCAAAGAATCCATTTTTAATGTCCAAACAAAAATCTGTAAAACGGCTCATTAAGAGAAAAATAAGTAATTATATGAACAAGCTACATGTAATTGGATTGTAGAGGTGTGGCTGCCACGGTTAACAAGAAGAAGGTTGTGTGACTTCTCAGTGACAGGGGATAAGGAATACGCATAAATTGAAGGCATGAATTGAACGGTAGTTAACTACCGTTGGTTCCAGCGGCAGTTAACTGATGCCGCTCTAATGTAATTTACTTGTGTCATTGTGATCTTTTGTATGTCAAAAAAGCAATTTTCAACAAGAAGTTATATTACTCTTACAAGAGAGCATTCTCTTCATGTCCCGTTTGAAAATCAGTCTTTAATATTTTTAAAGGTGTTGAATGTTGATTCTCCTACTTAGTTTATGACAAACCAACAAAACCATTGTACTTCTAAGTCTATATGAATGAATAAACTCTAAGCACACATCAACATATCGGTCGCAACTGTCAAAAGAATATACCTATTTGTGCTGGCATGTCAACCGGTAAAATCTGACATTGATTGCCACAATGTGTGCTTTCTATGTTGAGGATTAGTCTCCCTAAAGAAAAGAGGGTGTCTTGCAACCTGCAATGCACAAAATATCATCGATAAATCATTGAACATCGGAAAATTACCCGTTCATAATTGCACGCGTGTTTCACATGTTGAAGAACCATGGAAGTATTTTATAGGCAAAATAACATTTTACCATTAAGTCACAACTCTTCTTTTTTATTTCAAAGTGTAAATTATTGGTATTTGCACTAACCATAGAATCAATTTTAACTTCTCAACTTGTTCAAAAAAATTTCAACTTCTCAAATAATTAATCAATAAGTTTAACTGCTATATATTAGGAGGTGTTGAAACTATAAAAATATGAGATTTTAGGATAGTTTTTCCATTATTCATACTCAGCGCCGTTTCTGAGATTTTGATGGCCTAGGACGAATCTATAATTTGGGTCATAACCTAACTAACAAATATATATAAACATCAAGAGAATTGCTTTTCTCCCATTTAGAATTATCCATTCCCATAAAAAATCTGAACATGAGGTAACTCACGAAGGTGTATTTTCCACGTGAGTTAGGCATTTTTCAGCGTGAGTTAACTCAAGTAGCACGAGAATGAGCAAAAAAAAAGGGAGAAGAGCAATTCTCAAACATCATACTTGATACAAAAAAAAACTAACCAATTTCTTTTAGGGACTAATAGACCCCTAAAAAAAATTGGAGGCCCAAATTTCTTACTTATTTTTTTAGGCCTAGGGCGGTTGCCCTCTTCGCCCCGCCTCAGATAAGACCATGTTCACACTTTACCTTTATCAGCTAAACTCTTTTTAAATATAAATTTAAATTAAAGCCTACATCATAACTACAAGGAATTTGAAAATTAACTATCTATTTTAGTTGATTTTTTTTCTTTCAAATTTTAAAATAATTAAATTTAATTTGAAAGTCAAATTTAAATAATTTTAAATAATATAGATAGTAAACAATTAATTAAATGAACATATATACACACAATGAAATACAATAGAAACAGAGTGAACAAACGGACACGAAAGTCTACGTTAAAAAAGATATCTTAACTTGAATATGTTATGAGTTTTCGCTATAACAACACTTTTCATTTTAATCTTTGCAATCTTTTTCTTGGGTTTTTGTACCTACAGTTTAAAAAAGAAACTAATTCATGTCACAGTCATCATAAAAATGGAAAGGATAGGTAACAATGTGCAAGTGACTCAGTTATTCTATGCAACATGGCATAGTAAAAAGGTTTTATAAAAAATTAGTTCAATTATATAATTTATTTTGGAAAAAACCCAAAATGTAGAATGTCTTCCAACAAAACAAGTAAAACCCTTTCATCATCTCCGTTTAGAAATTCTCATATGTGTAACACTCGAGTTTCATTTCGAGTTTCATTTTAGCAAATCCTCTAACTTATGCATCATGGTCTACGTCGTTTGTATCTTTTAAGACTACATAGTCAACATAATCAAGAAAGGGAATTTAAACATACTAACTCTTTATTTTTCTTTTCTTTTGGTCATCTTACCCTTTTCCCATCTTTTAGGACTATTATGATACTATCTAATCGGTTCCTACTCTCCTTTATTGTATAGACAAGAAATTCACTTCATCGTTATGCCCCTAAAATTCTCACACGTTCAATTTTTGGCTCCAAAAGCCCTTTTCTTCCAAAACCCCAAATTCTGAGATCCCTGAAATTGTTTTCTCAAAGTCTGAATCCTCCAAAATTCTGAAATTTCCCATTTATCTCAAGTACTCATAATTCGGAATTTTCAAATTCATAACATATTTATCAAATTCCTCAAGGACAAGTACAAACTCATAACATATTTTTATGTTTTTATTCGAGTGGCATGCTTCCTTTTGCTCAAATCCTATGCTTGATGTGGTTAGTGTTGCGTGCCAGGTTCAGATTTTTTTTTTTTTTTAAAGTTATGTAGGGCAATATTAAATTTTTTGTCTAGGGTGATCGATCATGAAAGAGTTGGGGTAAGGTCGACAATAGAGGTGGTATTGTGAAGGGAGATGGTGAAGAGAAGCAGATGTGTAAAATTAGGTGGGAAAGGTGATGCAGAGTGATTGCCTAACCCCTCTTTATTGTTTTGGTTACTAACTATTATTACTGCTATTAATAATAATTTAATTGTAAATCAATTTTACAGAAAAAAAATACACCTTGAAACACAACATGTCGTTGAAAATATTACACTTTAAACATTTAACAAAATTATAGTGTCATCATAATATTGTGAAACTCCCATTGAATTTTTTTTTGTTGCACAAGGCTAAAACAAAAACAAGAAAAAGAACAGAAAGAGAGCTACTCTCTCGAAAAGAAAATTCCAGCCGCATCAGAAGAGGCACCAAGCTTGGCAAAAAAAAATTCACATTGATTTTCTTCCCTAAGGGTGTGATTAACCACAACATTTCCATGTTCCAATAACTCTTTATGTCTTGGATTAAAACAGCATAAGCATGAAACCTCATTGAGGATGTTGATACAATGTAAAGAATCAGAATATCAAACAAAATCAATAATACTCATTTCTTTGGCCAACAAGAGATCCTTATAGATGGCATAGAGCTCAGCATACAAGATATCAGATGAATTTTGAATGTATCCAGAAAAACCTGACAAGAAAAAACCTGCATAATTTTTTAAAATTCCTCCATAATCTGCTCTCATTCGAGATCCAAAGCAACTTCCATCAACATTAAGGATGACACAAGAATGATTATTGTTGTTCCATTTGGTGAATTGGCCTTCATCAGTAGTACTAGAGATCCTCGCATTGAATTTAAACATGCATAAAACTAATACTTTTTTGGTGATTTAAATAATAAATAATGTATTAAAAGAATGTCAAAATTATGGAGATTTAAATTTTCTAACTAAGGGTGGCAAAAATACTCATGCCCATGGGTATCTGTTGGTAAAATCCGTTACGGGCACGGGGCGGGTAGCTAAACGGGTGTTCATGTGTATAATAAACGGGTATTTGACTACTCATTATTATATGGATAGAGACACAAATTTGATTGTATCCATACTTACGGGTATCCATACCCGATAATAAATTAAGTAAATTACAAAAATATCCTTAAATATATTATCTTATTACTTAAAGTTGTTACTTTATTGAAAAAAAATTTACCGTCCACCTAAGATTCCTCATAAATAACCTATTTTTATTTTTTTTAATTCATCTTATTAAGTTCACCGTTTCCACTTCATTCACACCATAAAACATATCCTATGGATTATGTAAGAATCATGAATTTTCTACGGATTATGTATGTTTTATGAAATTTTGAATGGATTATATATGGATGTTTAAAAGCTGAATTTTTTTGGTAATTAAAAAAAGTTATTATTTGTACAAAAAAATCAAAAATTCATGGATACCCATGAATACCCATAGATACCTCAATATTCACGGGTACTCGTGTAGTGAATATCCACGAGGGTACATGATGGACACGGATATCATATTTATCCAACGGAACGGGGACGAGTATCATATTATCCGTATCCATGGGTATCTATTGACATCCCTATTTCTAACGGAAAATATTTGAGAAGCCATTGTTTAAAGAGATTAAAAGTGAAAAACGATATATTTAAATAAAGAAATAAAAAAACTCATTTACCCATTTTTTTCAAAATATCCAAATAGTTTAAATTTTTTGTAAATTACGTTTGGGAAACAAAACTAATTTTAACTTTCAACGTTAAACGTGTGTTTGGAAACTTTGCAAATCATTGTGAAACCACACCCATTTTGCTTTAGAACGAGAGAATGCCTTCCCAAACTCATATTCAAACATGCTATAAATAAATAAAAAAACACATTAATTTGAATTTGTTTTCTCTTAAATGGATAAAAAAAAACTTAAAGAAATAACGTGGAAATCTAGATCTTTGAAATATAAATGGAGAATAGCATTGAAATTTGGAAAAAGGGAGAAAATTTATTTAAGGGTTGAGATGTAAAAATTTAGAAAAACACCAGATTTTTTTTTTGAGAGATGCATTCCCCATTTATATGATAGGTTAAAAGTGCTTGGTTTTAAATTAGACGTGCTTACCAAATCCAACACTTATCCTTCTATCTAGAGGTAATAATTTTTTTCTTCACGAAATGTGGCTCCTTGCTTGAATTAATAAAGTTTGGATTTTTTTTAATAAAATAAAGTTTGGATTTTGTTAGCAAATGTCCTCGGAAACACCCGGTTAACATTTTTTATAAAGTTTTAAGGTTGCGAAATTTGAACTAATAATTGACCTCAAAATGATATGATATGATCTATTATGATAAACCCACTAGAAAATGATATGATATGATCGATTATGATAAACCCACTAGAAAGTTTTTTTTTTGACAAAAAAAACCACTAGAAAGTTATTTATGCAATGGCTGTATTTTTTTATATTAAACTCCTCAAAAAAATAATTTTTGTTTTTAAAAGAACTCAACGTGGGAATATAGAATTGACTTAATATTTATTTTATAAATTTTAAATTACAAACAAAGTAGTTTATGTGGTAATCTCATGAGTTTTTATTGGATGTTCGTATAAAATTATTTTATACCAACAGTTCATTTATATTTTTTGAAGGAACAATTCATTTTTATTAAACTCTTGGAAGAGCAAATGATATAAACATCAAATAAAAATTCAACGTCCTCGTGAGCTTAACTCAGTTGATAGGGACAATGCATAAAATATGTAAGGCTGTGGTTCAAACCCCGGCCACCACAGAAAAATATAGAAATTCAACATTTTATAATTTTTTAAATAGCGAATCAAAGTGTGCTTTCATGCGACAAAATTACTGTGAATTCTATTAGATGTCGTTATAAAATTATTTTATACTGATTTTATATTCCCAACTCTTTTTCGATACTGCATCAAAAAACCTCTTTTTTGAAATGACTATAATTTTCATCCTCCCGTTCTTGTATGTAAGCACTATTTGCATTTAATAAAAGGGTGTTTAGATATAGCGACGAAGATAGTATTACGTAACTTTCGAGGGCCGAACATTGGGGAGTGCAAGAAGCTCTACCGAACCGGGCCTAAAAAAAAATATAATACCCACCACAACTTAAATTTAAAAATTACTTGTTACTTTTTTTTCTTCGGTATACGTATGAGTTTTTTCTAGACTTTAGTTCCACTTTCTGGACATAAATTTGATGTTATTAAACCACCATCAATTTGAATAATCACTTAATCAGTCAATTTGAAAAAATATTTCATTGAAAGAATCACAACAATTATTTCTTTTTCGCATAAACCATTCGTATTCCCCTTTCCTACGACGTATGAGTGACATTCCAAACGACACCGTTAGGTAAATTTCACCTCTCTTTCACTTAATTTTATTTTGTTTTGTTTCATGCTTAAAAGTTTTTCTGATTCTGATTTTTTAATGAAGTTTAGCTACACAAAAAGAATTGCGTTTTGATTTTACTAGGGCCTATTTTAAAAATAGAACCGATCCTTCTATTTCATAGGAACGGCCCCCGTAACTATCAACTTTCTCTTGTCTCTACGAAGAGAAACTACCACTCCCAAGTAAAATTAATTAAATTAAAGGAAATCGTTATGAGCATTTAGAGCATCCACAATGGAGACACACGTTTTTGGGTTCTTAAATGGGTCTTACGTATACACATCACTCATTTATAATTTTTTAATAGGAATACCTAATAAGCACTCGATCACTCCAATCCAGATCTCACACAAAGTTTTTAAATGGAATTCACTAATCAACTATCAATAACTTTATATCATTATATTTTAATTTTTTAATATTAAAAAAGTGCGGATCCCACTTAAAGTGAGGGTCTTACTTATCCGGGTCTTATAAAATTCTGAAAAAGATTCTTCCCATTGAGAATATCTAATATGTACCGGGTCTTAAATAACTGAGACCCGTTCAATTTCCAATGAAGATGGTCTTAGAATGCATCGATCAGTCTGACTCCATATACTACTGTGTACGTATGGATTCCACTTGTGTACCATTGAGGTACCAATGGTATATACCGTTGGCCAATTAGAGTGTGCCACCTATCAATATTACTTTATAAATGTTTTATTTGATATATTTTTTTAAAGGGTGTGCCACGTGGAACATTCTAATTGGACAATCGTATATACCATTATGGTACACAAGTGCTATCCGTGTACGTATCCTTTCACGTCAGGATTATATGATAGTAATTTATTTTTTTGAGGGATATGATAGTAATTTAATATTTTAACTTTGGCCTTTTTTTTATATTTGCACAGCAGGACATGGTAAAATAAATAATATGATTTCAATACCGTGAATACCCCTGATCATGATAAAACAGATTCTAGCTATGTTTAGATTTGGGACAATGGACATGGCATGCCTTAGAAGCAAAGAGAGTAAAAGTGATTCTAGGCAATGACACCGGATCAGCTTTTGTCCCTCAGTAACCAAACTGACATTATTCCCCAACCACACCCCCTTCCTAAATTATTCTTTACTAGTTTTTAACCACTGTAATTACTAAATATTCATTGCTTTCACCATTTTTGAATTATTATTATATATCCAAAATTAGGTTTACACATAGTATACGCACAATGCTTCAAAAAATATAGTATACGCACAAATGAAAATGAGATATATCCATTTTAAGTGCGAATCATATCTCTTTCGCATGCTTGTACCAAAAAGCAAAATATTTGACATGATATATATGGAAATGCTGATAAGTGTTTTGGTGGCACCGGTTTTAATGGTACGAGCGTCCTGATTAAGAAATCAAATATAAGTAAAGGTGAAAATAGGTTTCCGTAACAAAAGTCTACAACTACGGAAGTCAATGGGTACTCATGGGTACAAAAAGTATGATACTCGTTCTGCTTCGTTGGATAAATATGATACCCGTGCGTACCCTTATGGGTACCTACTATACGGGTACCCGTGAGTATTGAGGTATCGATAGATTTTTGAATTTATTTATTTTTTGTACAAATAATAACTATTTTTTAATTACCAAAAAACTTCAACTTTTAAACATCAAACATAATCCATTCAAAATTTAATAAATCATACATAATCCATAGAAAATTCATGATTCTTGCATAATCCATAGGATATGTTTTATGACGAGAATGAAGTTAAAACACTGAACATAATAAGATGAATTAAAAATAAAAATAGGTTGTCAATGAGGAATCTTAGGTGGGCGGTAAAATTTTCTTCAATAAGGTAACAACTTTAGGTAATAAGATAAGATATATAAGGATATTTTAATAATTTACTTAATTTATTATCGGGTATGGGTACCCGTAGATATGAGTACAATCAAATCCGTGTCTGTATCCATATAATAATGGATAGTCCAATACCCATTTATTATACCCGTGGATACCCGTTTAGCTACCCGTCCCGTGCACGTGACGGATTTTACCCACGGGTACCCGTGGGCATGGGTATTTTTGCCACCTTGACTACAACCTAGCACTACAAGAATTTTGGTTATTATTGGCAGAAATAATCCCTCAGTAATACACATTATTGACAGATTTGTGACAAAAAAAATCCATCAGCAATACTGGCCTCAGTAATGTAGTGGGTGAATGATAAGCATTACTGAGTGATTTTTCCATCAGTAATTACTGGCGGAAGAATCTGCAAGTAAGTACTGACAGAAAAATCCGTCAAAACCGTAAATCAAGAAATTCAACCAAAAATATTGACGGATAAGGCGAACTATTGACGGATTGTTTGCTTTAATTACTGGTGGATTGTATGCATTACCGACAGATTCTTAAATAACAGTATTACTGGCAGATCTTTTGAATTACTGGTGGATTATTTAATCCGCTATACTATTACTGACGGATTTATATCCCTCGGTAACGCAAAGGCATGTGTGTTTACATTACTGGCGTAATATTCCCCCAGTAATAATTCGTAGGTTCTTTATTGATATTACTGACGGATTTATCCGTGAATAATGTAACTCGTTGAATTATTGAGGGATTTTTCTGTCAGTAACGTTATCGAGGGTTTTTTGGATGTTACTGAAGGTTTATTCTGTCAGTAATTATTGATGGTCTATTCCGTCAGTAATTAGTGAGGGTCTAAAACCCTCAGTAATGCAATTTTGAATTGATTAGTAAATTGAGGAATTCTTGTAGTGTAGTTTAAATCAGATAAACCAAGTTTTATCAAAGATACCATAATAAATTAATTTCCTTTATGGGATATATGCAGTATCTTTTAAAAGAATCAAATAATGGTATCATATATTTTCATATTCCAATGACGACAACTATATCTTTGAAAGAAAAGTTTTAATATCTAGTTGATTATTTGTCAAGCACAATATCCCCAAATAATTAATTTAGTTATGAATAAGTTTGAACAAAACAAAAAAACATTCGAGGTATATTATAAAAAAAATAAATAACTTAGAATTTTTGTTGGTAAAAAAAAAAGCAAAAGTTGATGCTAAGATGACATCATTAGTGGATTAGCATACTTGTTTTGAAGTTCTTCTTTTTCTATTTTTAGTTCAGAAAGTTCCTTGATTAATGACTGACATCTATTAGTTAAGAAATTTGAATCATATAAAAGGCTATCAAGTTTATTTTCAAGATCTTTATATAGAGGATGAGTTTTGTAGACAATTACCTCTTCCTCATCATCTGTTTGAGCCATCAGACTTAAGTTGGCTTCCTCACCTTCATGTGATTCTGTTTCTTCCATGTCATCCCAAGTGATCATAGCTTTCTTCTTGAAGGGTGGCTTCCTTTGTACCTTTTTGATATCAGGACATTCACTCTTGTAGTGTCCAGCTTTGTTGCATCCAAAACAGGTGACCTGACTTTTGCCAGCTTCAGTTTTGGTGTTGCTGTTTGTGTTGGGAAATTTCTTTCTGATTTGATTTCTCCTCATCATCATTCTTTGTATCCTTTTTGAAATTAGTGTTAATTCATCTTTAGCTTCTTCTTCATGAACTTCTTTTAGTTCTTGTGTTTCTTGCACATCATCTTCAGTTACTGATGGGATTTGCTGAGAGACTTTCAAGGCAAGTGACTTTACTGTCCACATGTCATTGTCTTGAGATCTGAGAAAGAGTTCCATCTTGCCTTTCCAGAAGTAGTAGTTTGAGCCATCAAAAAGTGGTGGTCTGTTTGATGATCCTCCTCCAGCTATGTATTTGACTTTAGACATACTTCCTGAATCTTTTCTCTAACACTTGTTTAAGTGTTCAAACCCTTAGAACCGGGCTCTGATACCAACTGAAGTAGATAAAATAGTCACAAGGAAGAGGGGTTTGAATTGTGACCCTTTAAAAATAATCTTGTCACTTAAAAGTTATTCTCAAGTTGTTAACTTGGAATGGTTAAGTTAACAGACAAACTTTAGAACGTTCTGAAGTGTTAGTGTAAAAACAGTTTAAATAGTTAAATGTGTTTGTGTGTGATATGTTTACTGTAAGTAAATAGCAAAAGGAAGAGAAGAAGAACACACAGAAATTTATAGTGGTTCACAC
>Ga0315915_1001376_pt1 | contig 29304 bp, 17 predicted proteins | sample MpolbnodulesMG_FD_207738 | JGI IMG/M metagenome (GOLD analysis project Ga0315915, IMG submission 207738) | Medicago polymorpha root nodule microbial communities from Los Angeles, California, United States - branched nodules | ecosystem: Host-associated > Plants > Roots > Nodule | place: USA... | reverse complement strand
ATAGATTACTTAAGGATAAACTAAGGAAAAATAAAAAAGAAATTGCATTGAAATCCATTTTTATTGACCAATTAGAATTGTCTCCCAGTATCTATAATTGTCTTAAAAAGTCCAATATACATACATTATTGGAACTTTTGAATAAAAGTCCAGAAGACCTTATGAAAATTGAACATTTTCGCGTAGAAGATGTAAAAAATATATTAAACATTTTACAAATCGAAAAGCATTTTGCATAAATTTGAAATCCATTAAAAAAAATTTCATCATTTATTTTTCTAAAAATTAGGACAAATCTATATATTCACAATAGGTCTAAAATGAAATAGATGTATCTAGGGATTAGTCATTTCGAAGTGAATTCTCCCTAGATCCACAATACACATGTCATGATATTTTATTTCACAATTGAATCAATTTAAAAAAGAGGGAAATATATCTAGTCAAAAAAAGTAGCAATCATTTGCATCCTTTCAATTTATCTAGTATAAAAGGGAAAATAGATCAGCAATCATTTTTAATTTCAATTCCAAGATAGTAAACTTTGCTATTCAATTTGTAGCCTCGACATAGAATAAATTGCTGCATTTTCTTTAATCAATGTTTCTGCAAAGTGTTTTGGATCGGTTTTTCCTGTTCTATCTCCAATCTCTGAGTAGAAAGTCAATGCATTGTTAATCAATGTTTCATCAATAGGCTCTCCTGCTCGTTTCCGATCAATCTGGGTGCCAAAAAATGAAGAAAAAAATTCCATTACACGAAAAATCAAATGAAAATCACATACTCAACCAAATGAACACAGCAGCATTTTGAAGATAATTAAATGACTATTTTTACTAGCATGCACTACATAACTATCAGAGAAACATAAAGCATCATTAAAGAAATTAAGGTTTTTTATTTTTGAGGGAAAAGAAACTAAGGCTTAGTGAAACCATTTTTTTTCAATGTAAATGTAACACCAGTATTAGATAATAGACAAACAAAGTTAACTATCTCTTGGTTTGTCATTCGAAATAATTTCCCATCATAAATTATAATGAACTGAGAAATAAACTGATTATATATAACGTAGAAATGGAAAATAGAGAATACCATAGCTATTATTGCCTGCATTACTTGGTGATGCATCTCAGCATATACCTGAGATGATAAAATGAAGTAAACCCAGAGTTAGAAAGGTGGAAAAGAGGAAAGCAAAATATGATTATGAAACATTTCAAAGGAATATCTCATCACCAACATACCAAGTTATAGAAGGATAAGAAGGCAGTTTCTTCAAGAGAACTAAGCCCTCTTCTTTTGATGAAGTATCTATCAAGATAATGAAAACACCTTGAGAGACACCTGGTCATAGTTTTCTGATTTGACCATCTTTGGACCAGTTCTCTCAACAAAAGTTCATCTTTCTTTCCTCTCAACGATGGCAGAACCTAGTAATAAGAAAATCATATTAGTTTTAATCATGTTAATGTTAATACCTATATATACCATTGGGTTTATAAGAAAATCATATTAGTTTTAATCATGTTAATGTTAATACCTATATATACTATTGGGTTTATAAGAAAATCATATTAGTTTTAATCATGTTATTGTTAATACCTATATATACTATTGGGTTTATAAGAAAATCATATTAGTTTTAATCATGTTATTGTTAATACCTATACTATTCGGTTTTGTACATCATTCATTAGTTTGATCCACAACTTCAAGCTAAGAATTATGTGCATACTTTATTAAGCTGTAACATGTAAGCAAATAGTATATTTCTAAATTTGGTTTTAAAGGATATTCTATATCACCAAACCCAAGTAATTTTGGAGTTTTTCACTAAATATGAGAGTAAAAACTCTTTAATTTTCATTATATATATCCCTTCCCTCTCCAATTTAGTCCATCCCTTTTGATTCAATCCTACGTTTCTAGAATTTCCTAAAATAGCATGACTGTACAAGAAATTTCTATTAAACAAATAACTTTAAAATATTATGAAAAACTCAAAATTAATAAGTAATATAATTTCTACTAATTTCAGAAAAAACTTTTAGTCACTTTGACCAATGTTTAACAGTGTTACTCACAGTTGATTTGATGTACTCTTCGAACACTTCCTTATACTTGTTATACAGGATCATGGAATAGTCATGAGGAATCTTTTGACTGCACATACAGTAGATGGTTCTGCAAGACGAAAACAAAAGCAATATAGAATTAAACCTAAAACGAAAACAAGCAAAAATTCATATATTGTTTCAGGAAAACGTACGTATATAACATCGAGTAATCGTCAGCGGTGAATTGAGTCTCGTGAAAGCCTTCTAGATTGTTCTTGAGCTTCTTAATACCTTGCTGGATAAAATCCCATCCTTCATCAAAGTTGATAATCTTTGACATGTTGGTTAATCGAGAAATCTGCAATGAAATATTGATTAAAACAAGTTCCAAAGAACAGAAGAAAAAAGAATTGAGAACAAGTAGAAGGGCGAACCTTGGAATCGCAGAGAGAAGAGAGGAGTCGCTAGTAGGAAAGTTTGTTTGATGAAAAGCAAGGTGTACCTATACCTATGCCTTTAATAGCAACAAAAGGGCGGCTGTCTTTGGGCTTCATCTTATATGCATTGGGCTCAATTTAACGTGTTATCTTTTCTCTCGTAATTGTTTTTGATTTCCGGTTTTCCCAGCAAAATAGCTCGCGTCCAGCATAATTTTCAAATATACCCATACGTAAGTTAAGTCACGCATATCTTATAATCTTTGTGTGACTTAAGTCACGCGCTACTGAACCTTTGTGCGAGTTAACTTACTCAAGTTGACCGGTGGTCAGAACTGAAGAACAAACTTCTTTTCACTTTGGTCAGGTTTTCAACATTCAATTTACATGTTTTTAACTACTTTTACACATTTTTTTGACCATATTTATGGTAGATACAAACTAGGTTATCATTCCTACTTATAAATACCCTCACAAACTTCCTCATTTCCTCACACCATCTCACATTATCTCCTCCCACTCTCTCCCCCTCTTTCTCTTCTTCTTTTTTTCTTCTATAGTCTCTAGGCTCTTTTTACCCCTTTAGGTATATAGTGGTCGGTTCTTGGGGGAAATAGTGGTCAATCGGGTTGGGGAAAAAGACATCATCCCTTGAGGTAAAATTAGGTTTGCTTTCTTTTACTCCCAAAATCTTTTTACCGTGGATAAAAAGAATCATCATGGGGGTATAAAAGGAACCAAATTTAAATTTACCTCAAGGGATATTGATGTCTTTTTCCCCAACAGAACTGATCACTATTTTCCCCAAGAGGGTAAAAATAACTTTTTACCCCAAGAGGGTAAAAAGATAATAAGTAGATTAGTGAATTCAAATAAAACTTATGTATTAATTATTGTAATGTTTGAATGATATTAATAAAGCGAGAGTTGTATTTATTAAATTTGTTTTTTATTTGTATTTATATTTGCATTTATTTTATGTATTGAATAAATAAAATCGAATTTATTTTCTAATTTTGTATTTAATGAATAGATAAATTAGAATAAATATTGAATTAGAATAAAATCGAATTTATTTTCTAATTTCAAATTTATTTTAAGTGCATAAATAAATTAGAATATAGCAAATAAATAATTTAGAATAAAGTGAACAAATGATTTAGGAAATAAATAATTTAGAATAAAGTGAACAAATAATTTAGAATAAAGTAAATAAAATAATTTGAAAATAGTAGATAAATTAAAAAAAAGTAGTCACTATGCGTCACTTAACTCACGCCGCTTAACTTAACTTGCGCATTATTTTACACTTGCGCTAGTTAGCGCATGGGCATTTTGGGCATGGCTGTAGGGCGCGAATGTTTTGTGCTGGGGGAAGAGCAAAAATCATTATTTTTTGGTGGTGGTCGGGGTTTAAACCCCGAACCTTGCATATATTATGCATTGTCCATACCATCTAAGTAAGCTCACGAGGACTTCTCTCGTAATTGTTTGTTACTTATTACTCTACTTCTCTCCAACAAATCTCAATTGATTTTCTTTTATATTTTTATAATTTTAAAGCAAAATAAAATATATTTTAACTTTCCTTAAAAAAATATATTTTAACTTCACATTAACCAGAATTTAACCATATTGTCTAATGAGGCCCCGTTTGAATTGAGCTTATGAAAAATAGTTTATACAAATAAATAAGCTTTTATATTAATTTATAAGTTTCCATTAACGAAAATTTTATCTTCATAAGTTATTTTTTCATAAACTACCTTAAAAACTCATGAATAATAAATAAAAGCTTATTTATTGCATAAGCTGTTTTACATAAGCTCAATCCAAACGGGCCCTGAGTCTTCCACTCTTTCTTCTTTTTGAATATTCATTGAGTCTTTTCTTAAAAAAAAATATTCATTGAGTCTTTCATTTTTTTCCATCATAATTGCTATTTTATTTTACACTTGAAATTTTTAACTATGTTGCTCATTTTATTTATAGATTTCAAATCTTCATTGAACCAATAATATAGATAATTCAATTTTATTTAAATTTGTAGATAAAAAAAAACATTGTTATAAAAAAACTTGAGTTTTTCTAATAGAAAACATTAATTAGTTTTATTGGAAAATAGTAAGTACAAATTGTTTAGAAAGGGTATATTGGAAAAAATTTACTATTAAACTATTGAAACGACGGTTAAATTATAACGATAAATCCGTAGTCAAACGACACTTAAAAAAGAAGGGAGGGAATAACATTTTTACGTACTAACGTCAAGACAGACGCTAACCCATCCGTTTTTTCTGCTTTTATAGGTAAGGAACAACATAATATTTTCTTATATAAGGTCAAAATGTGTTTTTTTTATAGTGTTCAATATTGTTCATACTGTTGTATGTATTGTTCCTCCTATTGCTATGGATTGTTCCTATTTTAGTGAAATCTAACTAATTTTTATTGATGATTTTAATGATATTATAAAAATAATAAAATAGTTTAAATGAATGATAAAAATGAAAAAAATATCCAAATTGTTATAGATAATATTATATATCTTTCATTTAAGCCATTTATTTACAATTTTATTTTGCGTATACTATTATTTAAAAAATTAGTTTTTTTGAAAGACTTTTAAAAAATTAGTTAAATCTCATGATAATAGGAACAATTCCACTGCAATATGAACAATATAAGTTAATCTTTTTTTGGATGTTAAATCTTTATTTGATTGTGTCCTTAAAAAAAAAATCTTTATTTGATTGTGATATATTTTTCCAAAAACAAATTGGAGTGTAGCGTAGAAATTGCCATATATAATATAGAGGTTGAAAAAATATATGGAATGGATAAATTTGATTTGTATTGTAACAATTTGTAATGGCTGGATCAAAGAAACCTAAGAATTTATTTGTAATGGCTGGATCAAAGAAACCTAAGAATTTATTTACAATCCACTAAAAAGATGTCCTTACAAAATGGGACCTTCTAAACTCAATCCTTATTTTTTATTGTATTTTTTTAAAATTCATGAGTCCTTCTTTTGTAATATAATTTTTTTAAGGGTTTTTTTTTAATATCTTTATCTTTATATATATATAAGTATATATAATATATGAGAAGAGATCCATTAACTCCAAGAGTAAGTCTAAAGACTTGCTCCTAATCATAACCATTGATCTTGATATTAATTAATGGCTGTAATTAATTACTATTAATCCATAGTGTTTGGTTGTTATACGCCTTCTTCTCCCTTTCAAGAAAATAAGATAAAATACTCCTTTTTCTCAAACAATCCCGTACCAGAGAGCATATGAACATTTTTTTTTTTTGGTAGATGGAACATATGAACATTTTTATTTTTTTTTGTCGTAGCTTGATGGTTAGAGCTCACACAATTTAATTATGGAGAAGTGAAGTGTCCAGGGTTCGAACCCCGGCCCATGCATATAATATACAATATCCCTACCAATTGAGTTAAGCACACGAGGATCATATGAACATTTTCTATATACCTTTAATTAACATACGGTGCCTTTATTCAATTCTTATGTTTATTATATGATCTATGGCTGTCAAAAACAAGGTTTATATCATCTTTATGAATAAAAAAAAACTGATTCAATTAACATCACAATCCTCTATCGGTCAGAATAAAAATTAGTCTTCAATCGGATTCAATCAAAAAAATTCTTATTGAGATAATGATAATCATGGTGGCTTACACTGTTTGTTTGAGATCTCTTTCGGCCGTGTACTCATCTCATGTGATGTTTAGGAGAAGGAGTATAAAAGGTTCACATTAAGGATTAATGCAATAGATCACAACCATTAATTATTATTAAAATCAAAGGTCAAGATTTGGAGCAAGTCTTTAGACTTACTCTGACCTAACCCTAATCCCGCCCAAAAGGGCGGGTCTAAATAATTTGTGTTAAAAAAGGTTTTGTAAGGAATCGAACTAGATACCATATGACTACACTTTACAACTTTCACCATTTTTTTTAAAAGCCGCAAATAATAATTTCTTTTCAATCTTAACGGTTTCTTTATTGATGGCAGTATTTTTTTCATTATTATTGTTGTTGTTTTTGTTATTTGCGGTTATGATTAGTTTCTCTGTGTTTGCAAGGAATCGAACCAGGTACAAATATGACACCTTAGAACTTTTACAATTGGACTACCAACATTTTCATTTAAATATCGTTGCTTCAAAAAAAATATCTTAAATGCATTTTTTTAAGCCACCAACACTCATTTTTATTGTGTTTATTTCAACATTTGATTACTTTTACAAAATTTAGTTTATGAGTTTGATTCCATATTCATTTTTGTTGCAAACTGAATGTTTTTAATTTGTTTTTTTTTTTAGATTTTGTATGTCGACACTCTTAATCATCACTTAGTTTGATTGTTTGACTTTGAATTTAACTCTAAAATTAATAATATAACAAATTTGATACTTATATATGAAACTCTACAAAACTCGTACATCGAACGGGTTAGAGTCTAGTAAATTGTAAATGTATGTATGTAATAATTACATCGTGTAATCTTCGTTATTCAGCAAACACGAAGCAAAAGTTTCCCTTCTCACTCTTCAATGGTTGCTTATGAGTTATGAGTCTGATTGGAAGGACTATAGGTCAGCTCATGGTTCAAGTCAGGGCAAGTCGAATCAAGCTATTCTACAATTTTGTTTATTTCTTTTTTATTTTGTATTCCTTGACCTCTAAGCTATATCTTAATACTCAAGATAATATAGTGATCTTATTTACCACAACCAAAATTTTAGAGGGAAAAAGATGGCACACTTTCATTTATGCCTTTGTTAAATGATGATGATGATGATGATTAAGGTATTTATACAAAAAAATACCTTTATTAAATAATAGTTAAAGTCTTAACACAAGCAAATACAAAACAAAGCTGAGGCAAAACGGAAAATACAAAAAATAAATAAAATAAATAAATCATTACCCAAACATGCTAGTCAGCAAGTTGAGCATGTAATTTCTCAACTTGATATCACAGTAGAGGAGAGCAGAACATATGAAAGGTAAGTAATGTATTGTCTAAAAACGATTAAAATATATCTGGTCAAACAAAGTAGCAATTATTTGTATCCTTTCAATTTCTCACTTAGTATCTAGTATAAAAGGGAAACTAAATTAGCAATCGTTTTTACTTTCAATTCCAAGATAGTAAACTTTGCTATTCAATTTGTAGCCTCGACATAGAATAAATAGCTGCATTTTCTTTAATCAATGTTTCCGCAAAGTGTTTTGGATCGGTTTTTCCTGTTCTATCTCCAATCTCTGAGTAGAAAGTCAATGCATTGTTAATCAATGTTTCATCAATTGGCTCTCCTGCTCGTTTCCGATCAATCTGGATGCCAAAAAATGAAGGAAAAAAATCCATTACATGAAAAATCAAATGAAAATCACATACTTAACTAAATGACTATTATGGATTGATGAATACGGCAGCATTTTGAAGATAATTAAATGACTAGTTTTACTACTATTCGACTACATAACTATGAGGCACGGATCCACGCCAGTGTAAAAGGGGGCGCAATTAACCCCACTTAATTTTTGTTTTTAAAGCAATAATCATATATTTATATTTAGAGTATTGCTATTTGTCGCGAGAACATTTCTCGCGAACATATCACGAATATATAACCACTCAACAAATTGAATAATTTGTGTCAAAAAAATTACCCAGCAACCAGAACAAATGTTTACACGCATTCTCTTGTTTCTCTCTCTTCTAAAACACCGAATGTTTACGTGTCCGGAAACACATTTCATTTCTTTTGACATGCACGTGTTGCACACAAGAGTGTTGTTTTGCATTCCTTTTCATTTGAGTAAATGTAACAATATTATTTTATTGCGGAATACAATGGGTTAAAACTATATTAAAAATTACAGAAAAAAATGATGCAAATTGAGGCTTTATTATGCATTTCACTCATTCTTAAAACTCTCGTGAAATATCTTGTCGCTATAAATAGCATTATTCTTATATTTATAAACCCTACTAGTATAATACTATTGACCCCACATGGTTTATTCATTCAACTAATGACAAAGTATAAAACTTAAATACTAGAATAAATTGATACAAAAGTAACACTGGTTGACGTGTTACACTTTCGATACAAAGTTAAACCATTATATAAAGCTAGTATATTTCTACGGGAGAAATACATTCATGGACACAATCACAAATCAATATTGTTAAGCACACCTTCAAATAAAATGGAAAAAAAAATTAAAGAAAGGGTATTTACTCATATCAATTGACATTATTTAATGATTTTGTGCTTGTATCCAAATATATTTATTTGGGTTGTGTTCAAGCTAGTAGATCTCATTTCTACGGTTCATTGTCATTTGCCTCGATAAGGGAAGAGGTAAATTCTTTTAAGTGGAAATCTGAAAAGGTACCCAGTGAAGCAAGTTTAAATCCATACGATTCATTTTTTGCAATTTTAAGGAGAAGTTAATTAGTTTGACTCAATTTTATCCCACTGAATTTTCTTCAATGGAGCTTATGAGACTTCACAATCAACTTGAAAATTATATTATGGATGTTCGAGTTCTAGTGAACAATTTTCTAACTTAGATGAGATTAGGGATCTTTCAAGAATGATGGTGGAAACAAGAAAATATATTGTTTATCCAATGATGTATTTACTTCTAAAGTTGTCGTTGTTTTTGCCGGTGGCTACACCAACTACTGAAGGAAGTTTCTATGCTATGAATTATGTAAAGAATCTACTGCACAACCATATTAGAGGTGAATTTTTTAATGGTTGTCTAGTAACATATATCAAGAATGATATATTTGATACTGTTGAGAATGAAAAAATCATTCAACACTTTCAATATCTAACTTCTTCTTAATGATAGTGATATTATCATTTTATCTCCTACGCTTTATATATATATATATATATATATATATATATATATATATTATAAATGTTGATGATAAATTACATTGACCTTGCTGATCAAAATTCCTGGATCCGTCATTGACCATGAGAGAGAAACATAAAGCATCATTAATGAAATTAAGGTTTTTTTTTAAGGGAAAAGAAATGAAAGCTTAGTGAAACCATTTTTCACCAATATGTAAATGAAACACCAGTCAGAGCCGGACCTGGCCAAGTGCAACAAGGCCCTTGACACAGGGCCTCACATTTAGAGGGGTCACAAAAAAATTTTAAAAAAAGGAGAAAAAAAACTTGTACCTACGGACAAAATCCGTCACTAAAAAGTCTGGAAAACAACAATTTTGTTGTCAATTATGAAATGGCTATAAGTAAAGGTCTATTTATCTGTAGGTAAAAGTTATGTTTGAACCATTGCTCATATATTTAAATACACCTTAATTATCTATCATTGTAAATAGTGTTGGATTTTTTTTCAATTCTTTTTAAATGAAAATTATCAAGTCTATAACCGGACCTCCGAATTACCGAGAACGGCCCTAACACCAGTATTCGATAATAAATTGATTATATATGACGTAGAAATGGAAAATAGAGAATACCATAGTTATTATTGTCTGCATTACTTGTTTATGCATCTCATCATATACCTGAGATTAATAAAATGAAGTAAACCCAGAGTTAGAAAGGGGGAAAAGAGGAAAGCAAAATACTATTATGAAGAAGAAGGAGTGAAACATTTCAAAGGAATATCTCATCACCAACCTACCAAGTTATAGAAAGACAAGAAGGCAGTTTTTTCAAGAGAAGTAAGCCCTCTTTCCATGATGAAGTATCTATCAAGATAATCAAAACACCTCAAGAGAAACTTGGTCATAGTTTTCTGATTTGACCATCTTTTGTGTAGTTCAACCAACAAGAGTTCATCTTTCTTTTCTCTCAAAGATGGCAGAACCTATTGATAAGAAAATCATATAAGTTTTAATCATGTTAGTGTTAATACCTATATAATAAGAAAATAGTATCATACTACTATTAGTCCCTTTCATCAATGTTAAATAGTGTTACTCACAGTTGATTTGATGTATTCTTCGAACACTTCCTTATACTTGTCATACAGTTGTTGGGAATAGTTATGAGGAGGCTTTCGAATGGACATACTGTAAACGGTTCTGAATTACGAAAACAAAAGCAATATAAAATCAAATCAATTAACCCTAAAACAAAAACAAGCAAAAAGCATATATTTGTCATGGGAATGGATTGAAACCGTACGTATATAACTTGAGGTAATCTTCAGCGGTGAACTGAGTCACGGGAAAGCCTTCGAGGTTGTTCTTGAGCTTCTTGATACCTTCTTGGATAAAACCCCATCCTTCTTCAAAGTTGATAATCTTTGACATGTTGGTGAATTGAGAAATCTGCAATGAAATATATTGATCAAAAGAAGTTCCAAAGAACAGAAGAAAAAAGAATTGAGAAGAATCGCAAAAAAAGAAGTAGAAGGGTGAACCTCACCTTGGAATCGCAGAGAGAGGAGAGGAGTGGCTAGAGTAGGAAAGTTTGTTTGATGCAAAGCGAAAAGTTAACCTATAGCCTATGCCTTTTGATCGTTTTATAGCAACAAAAGGGGTTGTCCTTGGGCTTCATCTTATATATTATGCATTGGGCTCGATTTAACTTGTTATTTTTCTCCCATACCAAACAATTATTAGTTACTTTTCCTCTCTCAAACAAATAGCAATTGTTTTTTTGTTATCTTTTTAATAATTTTAAAGCAAAATAAAGTATATTTTAACTTCATATAAATTGTACGCATGCTCTAGAGGCACTAATTTTTTTAAATTCATGAATCCTTCTTTTTTAATATAAATTGTAAATGTATGTACGTAATAATTACATCGTGTAATCTTCGTTATTTCTGCAAACACAAATCAAGAGTTTCTCTTCTTACTCTTCAATGGTTACTTGAGTTATGAGTCTGATTGGAAGGACTATATAGGTCAGCAGTCAAGCTAATTCAAAATTTTGTTTATTTCTTTTTATTTTTTCTTCCTTGACCTCTAAGCTATATCTTAATGCTCAACATAATATAGTGATCTTATTTACCACGACTAAAATTTTAGAGGGAAAACGATGGTACACTTTCATTTATGCCTTTATTAAATGACAGCTAAAGTCTTTACACAAGAAAATACAAAACAAAACAGAACATACAAAATCAATACCCCAAAATGCTAGTCAGCAAGCTGGTCAATGCTGAAAATTGGCTCAGCAAACAAAATGAGCATGTAGGGTCAGGATATGATAAAAACATATATGATATGAAACCGAATAGAGACAAGATATGACATAATGCCAATAAGGATAACAAATTTTTTTATCATACTAAATGACAAAATTACCCTTTAATCAATTATATTTTTTAAGAGATTTTCTTCAACATCAACGAAAAGAAGAAGGATATTTTTTGGACAAGAGAAACGAAGGAAAAATTGAAATCCATAAAAAAAGATCGACAATAAAAGGAAGAGAGGTCAAAGCAGAGGAATTCAACACAAAAAGAATTGAAAAGGGATGAGAAATCGAAATAATAGAAAAAGAAGATAAATCGACAAAAAAAAAGGGAATTCAATAAAAAGAGGAAGAGAAATCGATAGAAGAGAAATTGAAATCAATAAAGAAAAAAATGGAATCTATAAAAAAGAAGAAAAAAAATTAAAATCGATTATAAGAGAAGAGGAATTAAAAAGAAAAAAAATGATAATAGCATACATGATGGCATGAACAAGAGGAAGAAGAAGATGAAAGGAGAATGGATAAATCAGATAGAGAAGATAATGGCGAGGGTAAAACTAGGATTTCTCATGTTAATTATAACCCAACATAAACCTAGGGGCGTATGTTTCACCTCTGCAAACTAAGTTCCTAAGAATGTAAGATTGGAAATATTTACTCACATGTTTGATACACATGCACACAAAAACATTCTAAGGAATTTTTTTGGTGTTGGTGGGAGTTCGAACCCCAGACCTTACATATTTTATGCATTGTCCATACCAACTGAGTTAAGCTCACGAGGACAACATTCTGAGAAATTAATTATACCCGGATCTTTTTCAACTAAATTATCCCATTTTCTATTCCCAACACAAATGATGGGAATGATTTATTCCCAACAGTTAACACTCATTTTTCTTTTTACCCTTAAAAAACTGCAAGAAAACCCACCACGTCTCGAGTCATATGCCACGTTTTCTTTCTTATGCATTTGTAATCAATCTTAAAAGGCCTTATAGAATTACACACTTTTAATACTTATTATTGATCGAATGCTATTTTTGTATTAATAAAAGTACTCATGGATGAATTGACGTTCCTGAAAAAAAATGGATGAATTGATGTATGATAAATTTAAATTACTAAATGAGAAATGTTAGGAACACACTCCCTTACAGACTCTTTTGACACACTCCAATCATATTTAGTCACCTCATTCAATTTCTTTTTCCCTTTAGCTAGTAACCGGTTTTACCAGTTGCAAAATAACACATTATTTTTGTCTTTTTTAAATAAAATAATATTCACTGCAACTTTATCACATATCTCTACAAACTACACCGTTCCTTCCGGAACTATCCATGGCTTCCAGTTTGGCAAAAGTTTATTCATAGTGTTATAAAAAAAAAAATTGCAACACTGTCGTGAGATTTGGCAAAGAAAGCAACAGTTTTCCTATTTTATTTTTGGTTAATTTAGAGTCTACATCATATGAATCAAGAACTGAAATTATGTGTGTTTTTTGTATTTGAAAAAACTTTCCACAGAATGAAACTTCCACTCTTATATTCTTGGAATATAATCCTGGAATACATTTTCATTCCATAAAATAAACACATCCGTGGATAGAAAGTAGTGTAGAATAGGATAAGTAAAATGAATAATTCATATTATCCATAGGTGTATCAAACAGAAGATTAAAATGGAATAGGATATATTAATCATATCATGTTTCTTTATCCTGTCAATCAAATGGACCAGTAATTTCTTGCTATCACGGTAGATGAGAGTAGAATATACGGTGATGTATTGTCTAAAAACGAGTAAAATATATCCGGCGAAACAAAGTAACAATCACTCAAATTGGCACTACGCAAACAAGTTGAGCATGAATTTTTCACTTAGTATCTAGTATAAAAGAGAAAATAAAGTAGCATTAATCGTTTTTACACGCAATCCTTTTTACCCTTTCAATTCAAAGATAGTAAAATTTGCTATTCAATTTATAGCTTTGACATATTATAAATTGCTGCTTTTTCTTTAATCACTCTTTCTGCAAAGAGTTTTGGATCGGGTTTTCCTGTTCTATCTCCAATCTCTGAGTAGAAAGTCAATGCATTGTCAATCAATGTTTCATCAGACTCTCCTGCCCGTTTCCGACCAATCTGGGTACAGGAAATGAAGAAAAAAAATCCATTACATGAAAATTCAAATGAAAATCACATACTCAACCAAATGAACTATTATGGATTGATGAACACATAATTAAATGACTAGTTTTACTAGTATTCAAGTACATAACTATGAGAGAAACATAAGCATCATTAAAGAAACTAAGGCTTAGCAAAACCATTTTCCTCCAATGGAAATGTAACACCAGTATTAGATAATTGACAAACAAAGTTAACTATCTCTTGGTTTGTCAATCCAAATAAGTTCCTATCAATAATTATAATGAACTGAGAAATAAATTGATTATAAATAATGTAAAAATGGAAAATAGAAAATACCATAGCTATTATTGCCTGCATTACTTGTTTATGCATCTCAACATATATATACCTGAGATTAATAAAATGAAGTAAACCCAAATAGAAAGAGGAAAAGAGAAAAAGCAAAATATAATTATGAAGAAAGAAGAAAAAAAAAACTGCAGTGAAACATTTCAAAGGAATCTCATCACCAACCAAGTTATAGAAGGATACGAAGGCAATTTTTTCAAGAGAAGGAAGCCCTCTCCTTATGATATAGTATCTATCAAGATATTCAAACATGTTTGAGAACCAATAGGTCATAGTTTTGTGATTTGACCATCTTTTGAGCAGTTCTCTCAACAAGAGTTCATCTTTCTTTTCTCTCAAAGATGGCAGAACCTAGTGATAAGAAAATCATATTAGTTTTAATCATGTTAATGTTAATACCTATATATATCAAAAGAAAATAGTTACATACTCTAGAGTCTAGACTATGATACTATGTGCATACTCTATTAAGCTAAGCTGGAACGTATAAGCAAATAGTATCATACAACTATTAGTCACTTTGATCAATGTTTAACAGTGTTACTCACAGTTGATTTGATGTACTCTTCGAACACTTCCTTATACAGTTATACTTGTTATACAGGATCATGGAATAGTCATGAGGAGGCCTTTTGAGTGCACATATTGTAAACGGTTCTACATTACCAAAACAAAAGCAATATAGAATTAAAACCTAAAAGGGAAACAAGGAAAATGCAATATATATTCTTCTCAGTCATGGATTGAAGCGTACGCATGTAGCATCTGGTAATCGGCAGAGGTGATCTGAGTCTCGATCTGAGTCTCGCCTTCTATAACGTTGTTGAACATCTTGATACCATTCTGAATAAAATCCCATCCTTCTTCAAAGTTGATAATCCTTGACATGTTGGTGAATTGAGAAATCTACAATGAAATATTGATCAAAAGAAGTTCCTCAGAACAGAAGAAAAGAGAATTGAGCAGAATCAAAAATGTGAAAAACAAAAAATAAAAGGATGAACCTTGGAAGTTGGAATCGCAGAGAGAGAAGCGAGGAACGTTTGTTTTATGAAAAAAGACGGCACATGCAAAACCAAATTAACCTACTCTCACTTGTGATCTTATCTATAGCAACAAAAGGGCGGTTGTCATTTGAGTACTATTAATGTATTCAAACTGAGTTGTGGATTGTTCCTTCTATTATCATGAAATGTTTTTATTTTAAGAAAATTTAACTAATTTTTAATTGATAATTTTAGAGTGTTATAAAAATGATAAAATAGTTTAAATATTAAAGACTAAAAATGAAAGAAAAATTCAGTCCGAAAGGATGTATCCTTTTATATATTGTTATAGATATAAATCTATATCTTTGTATAAAGGGGATGTTAAGCTGACTTTTTATCTTTTAATTATACCTTTCATTTAAACTATTAATTACAATGTTATTATATTTGTATATTGTTATATAGATCTTTAATTAAAAAATTAGTTAAATCTAGTGATAATATGAACAATTTCACTACAATATAAGTTAAATCTTTATTTGATAATGATATATTCTTTCAAAAAAAAGTTATAACAAAATACGATAAAATAAACATATAAAACAAAAAACTGAAAGACATCACGCAACGTCCATCTTGACTTTAGTCACAATAACAAAAATAGTCTCCTTTTAATTTTTTTTTCTTCTGAGTCTCAATTTTACATCTTTATTATTAAAGCTTAACCCCCCTTGCATACCCTAACCCTAATTTTAACCAAGCTTTTTCTCTCCTATTCCAACGCAATAAATTTGCAGATTTGACCTCTTCACCCCTTTGTCACGCAATAAATGTCATTCATTTAAAATTCAATTGTTTTACCTTCTCATTTAAATGTCCTTAAAGCATTTCAAATTCTCACATTTGACTTTCCCACTCCTTTGCCATTCATTAAATGCATCTTTGCCATTCATATAAAATCTGAAAATTCTCTCCTCATTTAAATGCAATTGTTTGACCTTCTTCTTTAAGATCAATCTTTTAAATGCTCCTTTTCCACACAATAAATTCTAACATTTGACCTTCTCACCCCTTTGTCAGGCAATGAATGCCATTCATATAAAATCCGAAAATTCTCCCCTCATTTAAATGCAATTGTTTGATCTTCTTCTTTAAGATAAATATTTTAAATGCTCCTTTACCACACAATAAATTCTAACATTTGACCTTATCATCCCTTTGTCTTGCAATGAATGTCATTCATATGCTCACGTCTATCTCTTATATATTATTAAAGCTTAACTCCTCTCAGCAGAAATCATCTCTTTGTCACGGAATAAAATCGAATTTCGATTGTATTACATGAGATTCAGATGTGGTGGTCGTATTTACATCTTTGATTGTATTGAGTGAAATGTGTATTTGTAGCATAGTGGTTCATCTCAACGTATTTACAACTCATATGCATATTAGGTTATATTTCCATTTGATGCATATAATGTATTTTCATTTTGAATAAGCTAATGAAGATTTTATTGCAATAAAGAGTAAACTGGAGTGTGAAGTGTGCTACTCATGTTCAACAAAAGAATACATGTTCACTAAAAAGTCATCCTTTATATTGTGAAACCTATGTTACCATGAAGCCAAAAATCAAATAATTTTGTTTAGCAAAAAATTCAGTGAACATAAGTGAAAATGCAAAAAATAGTAACATATTTGTTACCATCTACCTTTTCATGGTGGCGAATGAAAGCGTATGATAGCTGCGCACAGTGAAGGTACACATATCAAGTTGGGTGCTCCGATGGTTGGCAAAAATGAAACCGTTTACCTTGAAGTCTATCGTGAAATAGGTTTTTAAGTTGCGTTAGTTCTATGTGTTTTTCTTATATGTTTTTAAGTTGTTTCTGTTTGTAGTCTCAGACTTACCAATGATGGTTTAGAGATGTATTTTTGTTTTATGTTTTCAGTAACAACGTGTAAGATGTTTCCTTATCCCAAGAAAATCTAATGAATATGTCTTTTTTGCTTTAAGTTATATGTCCACCTTTATTTCGACTCATTATAATATACTGTATTTGCAAATTATTCCATCTGATATAGTGTTAGAAGCAAATATAAAAGACAAAGAAATTTATGCGCTGACATAGCGTAAACAAATTTTAAATAAGTTAAACAAAGTTTGGATACATCGTTAATACTCAAATTTAAATAAGTTTAACTTATTTTATGATTTTAAAAGATAGAAGCAAAGTTATAAGACATCAAACAGATTGAGACGTAGTGTAAAATTTGAGCAAGATGTTTCCATACCTCAAAGAATATAATTAAATCAACTTACTTCTCTACAAGTTAACAATTATCGAACATCACATAATATATAGTTTAAGCAGGTCACCTACATATAAATTTAGAGGATCTAAAATACTCAAATTTGAACAAGTCCAACTCAGTTTGGATACATTAATAATACTCAAGTTTTAAAAAGTTCAACTTATTTTATGATTTTAACGTGCATCCATATGGAATTTTAATCCGAAAATAGCCAAGATACTTTTATATCATTAGTTATCCTTTTTTAATGTAAGTTAGTTGGTCATATGGTAAATCATACCTGACTAGGATTGAATGTATATGTTTGAAACCATTTATTTTAAGTAACATAATGTTGAATGAGTGTGTAACCTCTCTTAAGCCTTAGAGGTTAGCATGTCTCAAACATATGACCTCCACTATCTTCATTCCCAATTTGAGTTCATAAAAATCAAAGATAGTTATATATTCTAATGTAGTAAAAATTTGCTTTGTAAATTGTTCATGTAAATCCAAGAACGTGTTTGCATAAATTGTCCATGTATCTTATTTGTACTTTAATGATGTCATACTCTAACGATGTCAACTTAATACTAATTATGTAATACATCATATTCCATATGGAACTATTAAATTACAACCCAATTAGACGGTATAACTTATTCGCCACTTTTCTTCCTTGGTTGGACCCGTGCATCGCACGGGTCAATGTTCTAGTCCCTTATTATTCGTAAAGCTTATTAGGTCATGCAACATCTAAACCTAGAATTTTCCCTCTAATTGTGCCGCATTAATTACTAAAATTGTTAACCCTAAAATATTCCCCTCCAATGTCTTTGCCAATTTGAATTCCAATAAAAAAAATGGTGCACCGTCCTAATTTTATGAGTTGCATCGAAAATGTAATACTTGAGATACTTTGTATTGCATTTATTTATGCTATTTTCCATAAAGGTAACATACTACTAAATTTTGAAAATGAAAAAATGGTCAAATGGTGGTTCCAATCTTTAGTGTTTGATGTTTAGGTGTTTTTGTATTTAATTTAAATTATGTTTTAAGAGTATTTGTATTGTGTCTTGATTCTAAGTTGATAACTTTATATAGTTTAGTTCTAATTGATTTTATCGTAACTACATGGCTTTTATTTCCATAGGAATATTTGGTATAGAATATTTATTCCTTTTATCTATAGTATTTATGTGCTTCATTTCCACCAAATCAACCGTCTAATGGGTTTTGTTATAAATGATTTGTCATCATAGCTAATGGCTAAATGGAACATTATAGCCATAGGAAGGTTTCAATGCTCACTACCCGTTGTATTTTGATTGGTATTAGCACTCTTCAAATTTTCTTTTTCATGTTCAATGAAAATCTTGTTTCAGTTTCAATGTTTTGAATGGTATTAGCAATCTTAAAATTTATCTTCTATAATCTATTTTTACATCGATAAATAGTTTGAAATAATGTTATTTATGTAATGGAAAAGATCTGAATATGTATACAATATTGTTGTATGATTCAAATTTAAAGATATTACGTGATAGAAACACATGCCATATTATGATGATTCAGATTTCTCTATTCTATTGTATAGAGTTTAAAATATAGTTATTTATCTTTGATTGTAATATAGAATTTCTTTGTTACCAAAATCACGTGTGCTTCTGTGTACGATTTCTAAAGTTGAATCACTTATGCATTATGTATAACATTGAATATTTTTTATAATCAAAAGACGCGCCTCAGTTAGCATCAACGTCTAAGGTTTTTTTAATCGATTAACCTTCAAGTCATTAATAATAAAACAAGTCAAACAAACTCAAAATAAGTTACTTATATCTTATATTTTAATGCCTCAACCTTTTTTTTTTAAGAAGCGTCTCAACCCATTAACCGCTAGACTACACCTTTTTAGATAATTTTTTTAATTAATATATGTTAATTTACAAATAGTAATCTACTCGAATAGTAAATAGTACATCAAATCCGTACATTACACGGGTCAAAGATCATTTATTGCTTTCTATTACGGTCGATAAGACCCGTCGAAAGTCTAGTTTTGTAAAACAAGTCTCAATTTTATTTTTGTAATTTTGGTACCAATACAGAGACTTGGATCAAAATATGGTATTTTATAATCGTATTTAAATTTTGAGTAATAAATCACAATCTATTGGGACTAGTAATTTGAAATTTTATAGAGGTAAATACTTTTGTAAGAATGATGAACCGATGAATTAGGGGATAAAACTAAACATAAACCATGTATAATTAGCACACTCTTAAGCAAAAATGAACTAATTAATTACGTAAATTTGTCAATTATGTCTTGTTAGTTTTTTTTTTCTCAATTATTATAGGTACATTTAACAACTTAAGGTATATATGCATCATACTATTGACATTACCAAGCCCTAAGGTAAAGTTCCGCTACCACAATTCTCGAGTTTGTATCCTCAAAGCACACCACAAATAATTATGCCTTCATAATAAAAGTAACAATCATGAATTATTTTTCATTCTTCCATGAAATGTGAAATCTTTAAAGTTCACATATCCTACTAAGTTTAAATCCAAATAGTCAACAACTTCAAGTTGATCTGACCATCTGTAGATGAACATATAATCTTTGGCATCTTGTAAGTACCAAAAACATTCTTTCATTCCAGATCGTTTTTGTGACATTTTATCATGAATCTCTCTCTAATACTTGACTTCATTAATATAGCATTTCTGAGACCATCCCAATAATCCTTGTGATCTATTACATAGTATTTCTATCCCATAACGTAGGATTCCTCACCCGTATATTTTATTTCAAACTTATTATAGAGGGAAACTTTTTTACATTAAATATAAATTTTCTAAACATCAAAAGCTTAAGTTAAAATTAACGAAGTTAATACATAGAAATGAAATTTTAAGCTTAGCTTTTGTGGATAAACTTTTTATGATGTTCAAGAGTTTGGCACTCAAGCATTCCACTCTAGCCATTTTTGCATTTGGACTCTTGTTCTCAATATGATGAAAAAGTTGTCTAATACTCCATCCGTCCCAGTTTAAGTGAGCTTTTTGCTCATTCACACTTATTAAGAAAAATGTATTAGTAAAGGTGAGAGAAAAATGGTTTTAAGTGTTCTTCTCAAGTATTGGTACATTTACCATTATCATAAATAGAAAGTATAATATATTGAATTGGGAGTGATGAAAGTAGTATTAATTAGAGTTATAATTGAAAAAGGTAATTAATATTGCATTGAAAAGTGAAATGAATCAGTTATTTTTTACAAAAGGCTTACTTATTATGAGACAGAGGGAGTAACAATTACAAGCTTTCAACTCAATACCTTTGTTAGCTTAATTTCTCCATGATTGGATTGTAGTATAGGATAAGATATAAAGCATGTTCACCAATGACCTAACAAATTAATTTCTAGAGCCTATTTTTTGGAAGCAAGCTAATAAAGCATGCGCAACCCGTACTTATGAGAATGTGCTGGCTTTCTTACAAAAACAAAAATCAATACCCCAACATGCTAGTCAGCAAGTTGGTCAATGCTGAAAATTAGCATTCGGTAAACAAGATGAGAATGTAATTTCTCAACTTGCTATCACAGTAGAGAGCAGAACATATGAAAGGGAATGTATTGTCTATAAATCACTCTGAAATTGGCATTCCGCAAACAAGTTGAGCATGAAATTTTCATTTAGTATCTATGTAGTCTAGTATAAAAGAGAAAATAAAGTAGCATTAATCGTTTTTACACGCAATCCTTTTTACCCTTTCAATTCAAAGATAGTAAAATTTGCTATTCAATTTATAGCTTTGACATATTATAAATTGCTGCTTTTTCTTTAATCACTCTTTCTGCAAAGAGTTTTGGATCGGTTTTTCCTGTTCTATCTCCAATCTCTGAGTAGAAAGTCAATGCATTGTTAATCAATGTTTCATCAATAGACTCTCCTGTCTGTTTCCGACCAATCTGGGTACCAGGAAATAACAATAAAAAAATCCATTACATGAAAATTCAAATGAAAATCACATACTCAACCAAATGAACTATTAAGAAAATAGTATCATACTCTAGAGAATGATATTATGTGCATACTCTATTAAGCTGTAACATATAAGCAAATAGTATCATATCGACTACTATACTATTAGTCCCTTTCATCAATGTTTAATAGTGTTACTCACAGTTGATTTGATGTACTCTTCAATTGCTTCCTTATACTTGTCATACAATTGTTGGGAATAGTCATGAGGAGGCCTTTGAGTGCACATATTGTAAACGGTTCTACATTACGAAAACAAAAGCAATATAGAATTAAAATCTAAAAGGGAAACAAGAAAAATGCAATATATATTCTTCTCAGTCATGGATTGAAGCGTACGTATACAGCATCAGGTAATCGGCAGAGGTGATATGAGTCTCACCTTCTATTATGTTGTTGAACATCTTGATACCTTTCTGAATAAAATCTCATCCTTCTTCAAAGTTGATAATCCTTGACATGTTGGTGAATTGAGAAATCTACAATCAAATATTTGATCAAAAGAAGTTCCAAAGACAGGAGAAAAAAGAATTGAGAAGAATCGCAAAAAAGAAGAAGTAGGAGGGTTAACCTTGGAATCGCATAGAGAAGAGAGGAGTCGTTGGTAGGAAAGTTTGTCCGATGAAAAAGAAGCATGCAAAGCGAAGTTAGATTATGGCTGGTACACTTGATATGATTTAAAACGATGTATTTTCGTTTGAGTAGTACCTGGTCCAATCAAATGTCCTTCGGTATATGTATCTCTTTGTTTGTTATTTAATATATTTTTTCTTTTGCTTAAAAAATAAAAAGGAGGTAACCTTTGTCCCAACTCTTTTTTGCATTTATTTTCAATTGATTTCCTCTAAGAAGGTAACCTTTGTCCCAACTCTCCAACCAAGTTTTATGTTAATAGTAACAGTCTCAATTTTCTCCTTGGTCTTACTAGTCCTGAAATGGAATGACACTTCAAGCATTGTAAGCAAAAATATTTCTTAGCTCTTTTTTTATTTTTTTAAGCAAAAGAAACAATATATTAAATAGCAAACAAAGATACAGAGACTGAAGATTATTTGATCTGATCCATGTACTACTCAAACAGAAATACATCGTCTTAAATCATATCAAGTGTACCAGCCATAATCTATCATAACAAAAATTCACTTATCATGGACACAGCCCAACAAATATTGTAAGCAAACATATTTCTTAGATCCTAAAATAAATCATTGTTTGTTTCTATGTAATAGAGTAATTATAAACTCGGTCTCCTAGTTTACTAAGGCATCTAAATTACATATGGTATTGTTAGAGAGTGCTCTTACATCTACAATTCTCGTAACCAACACATGCACAATTCAAACGTCCTCGGAGACATGTCAGTCCAAACGTCCTCGGAGCTGCATGTCTTAAACAATCATAGGAATCTTGGTCCTTAGGACAAGTAATTTCTACTACACCTAGTTGACTTAACCTCGTCTTTCTTGAATATTATAAGTAGGAGTAGTTGTTCTTTTACCTCTAATTCTCTATATCTATGAAAACACGATCGATGACAATTGAAATCCAATCAAACAAAATGCTTTATTACCTGCAGATAGAACAAAACAAATACCAAAGTCAAAACCACATGTATCCAATTTAGTAGAAAGGATAAATGTTGTGAACTTGTCAAAACCACATGTATCAAATTCATAAGACTACAAATGTTGTAGACCTTTGTAAGAGTTTCTTCGATTGCTTCATTGCTCAAATTTTGACAATTAAAAGGGAAAATAATTTTATAGCAATGGATTGCAACTCACGGGCTGTACTTTGCACATCTTATGGATTCACGAACCTGATTTTGTAAGTACGACACTATTTTAACACTTAGTTCCACAAATTTATGTTAATCTCGATGTCATACGCATGCAAAAATTGATGCATAAACGAAATTTGTATAAAACAATACGTGTAAACAAAATTTCACTGCAAATGATGCGCCTTTTGGAAAATAACCCAAATTTAAACTAAAATTAGTCATCACAGGTACTCAATATTCTAAACAATAAAACAAATGTTGTACGTTAACTATAGTAAAAAAAAAAGTTAGCTTTAAATCTTCAGACTTATTACCAGTATTCCAACATATATAACTAGTTTAATTAAACAAAATAATTGGTTGATTAAAAGGATATATTTACGAGCTTTTCAAGTAATCTATTGTAAATCATATTCTACTATTACGTATCAGCAGCCGTAAAATACAAAGACAACATCACAAAAAACCAAGTTGATCGTCGCCATTGTATATTCACAATGATCTCTATATGTGTGACAACTTGAGAAGTTGTGAAACTTTCTGCGCTCCCCTTTCTGAACCATTTTTTGCTAGTTCTAAGAAATGATTGACCACTCCATGTGAAATGATTGGTGTAGTGGATCTCCACAAAAAAGGTGTGCACAAGCACTGAAGTTGCATTCTCTCTATTCACAAAAGATTCATTACTGATTAATTCTACCAAAGTGGATTTAGCATTCATAGACCCAATTGCTACTTTTTCGTTATTGTGTCTAACTATTAGAGGCAAATGACAATCATGCCTCTAATAGTTAGGCACTAGAACGGAAAAGTAGCAATTAGATCTATGAATGCTATATCCACTTTGGTGAAATTAATCTGTAAAGTATTATGTGTGAATAAAGAGAATAAAGCTTCAGAGCTTGTGCACATCTAACATGGAGATCCAGTACACCAGTCAATTATCACTTCACATGGAGTGATAAATTCTCTCTTGTAACTAGTAAAAAATGGTTCATAAAAGGTAATCGAAAAGCTGCACAGCTTCTCATGTTGTTAAGCATTTATAGACTATTGTGAGTATACAATGACAACTATCAGCTAAGTTTTTGCGCTACTATTGTCTTTGTATGTGCGGCTGCTGTATAGATAGTAGAATATGATTTACATTATATTACTAGAAAAGGCTCATAAATATTTCCTTTTAACTTTTTAGTTAAAAGAAAATTTTGATTTTAATCAACCGTTTGTTTAATTGAATCAATTGTGTTGAAAAACTGATAATAAGTGCAAGACTTGGAGCTATCAACAATTTGACTATAGTTAACTAATATTTTTTATTTTTTAGAATATTGAGTGACCTTGATGACTAATTTGAGTGTCAATTTGCGTTATTTGCCAAGTGACACTCATAAGTTGCAGCAAAATTTTGTTTGCATGTATCATTTTTTTTTTACCAAGAATGGTGGAGGTTACATGCATATAACATCAAGATTCATTCAAAGTAGATTTGTGGAACTGAAGTGTTAAAATGATGTCCTGCGTACAATATAAAACTTTAGGTTCATAAAGCAATAAGATGTGTGAACAAAGGGAAACAAAATTCAGTAATAATAAATGACACGAAAAGAAGTCATGATAATAAGTAACAAATTTTCACTATGATGCCTAGCAATCCGCTTATCATGGCAATAGACCAAATAACTGGAATTACTGGTATAGTATCGAAAAGTAAAGAACAAACCTCCAATAACTTTGGCTCACTACTAGAGTGCAAGTAATGAGCAACTTATCCTTATCTTTCTCTCTTCTTAAGCACTTCTCATCCTATAGTAGAGAAAACACAAGATCAAATAGAGAACAAGACACAAATGAAGAAACCAAATTACAGTTAACACAAATGAGAAACCGCGCCTTGAGCACAAAATAAGGACAAGAACCTTCTAGGATCCAATTCGAAAACTTTTGACATCGGAGTGCCACATCGAAACAGAAGGAAGGGAATTATGAACCTTGCATATATAAAAATGAATCTTGACTTAGAGATTGGATAACAAATAGTTTGCAAAACAAAAAGGAGCATGTGATAATTAGCTTCATTACAATTACGAAATTTTAGGGCTTCAAAATTTTAGAGACTCAAAACTACAAAACAAGACCTCGTAATTTTGGTTTGAAGCCACTAATCGCACCAACCTTCTAGTATGTTCATCCGCTTGACATGTTGGATTGAAAAAAACTGCAATCAAATAAATGTTTAGTAATAATAAACAGAATAGATATTGATCAAAATAAAAAGAGAAGAAAATAAAATGGAGTATCAGAAATGTGAAAAACTAAAAAATAACCTTGAGTGAATGAATGGCATAGGAGAACCTAATACTGTGTTTTGATCTTGAGCCTTGCTATATATATAGTTCACGACTGGATACAATAAAACGTCTGAAGACAATCAAGATCTAATCCAATGGCTATTGTGCACATACCAATATACCATGATGTCGTCATTTGCCGAAAATCTTGGCTTCAATTATGCGGGATGTCCAGGTAGTGATTTCCAATGTTGCTCTATAGTCTATATGTATACTAAGCCTCAAGGCAAATGCGAAGGAAATAAATGTTGCTGCTTCACCTCTATGCTAGATCGTACTTTAGCAACATGTTCGTGAAATTGTATTGATGTCATGGCATCCGGCCTAACAAATTTGACATTTTTGTCAGTTGAGTTAGGACTTTTGGATTCCTCTAATCCTTTTTATAATAAACAAATGAGTCAATAAAAGTTGATGTATTTAGTTTATTATATAGATTAAATAGATAAACTCTTATGATTTATTTGTCTTATAAAACATAACCAAAAGAAGTGTCATTTTAGAATAATAATTATTACATTGTATGTCATATTACGATTTCATCAAAACACTAATTATTTTTTGGGTTATAATCTTAATCATTATTAATATTTTATTAATGTGTAAACATCAATCTCTTAAATGAATTACAATTATTCTGAGTATCCATCTATGCATTTTTTAGCAAAGAATTACATAATACGTCCCATAACTTAATTTCATGTAACATTTTTGTCTTTTATCTTTTTTTTTATTTAATCCTTAATGTTATAATATGTCAACATTCTTATCCTTTTTTTTTATCAAAAAACTAAAAAAATAATCATCAAAATCATAAACAACCCCAAATTTTCATCATACAAATCAAACAACTCATATTTTATTTAAAAAATCTCATAAAAAAAGATAAGATATTAACATTTTATAACATAAAAGACCAAATCAAAAAGAAAGAAAAAAATAAAGGACGAAAGTGTTAAATGAAATTAAGTTAAGGAACAAATTGTATAATTTTACCTTTTTTATAATATTTGTGTAGATAATAAATATAATAAAAAAATTATTTTAATATATAAATAATTGTTTTTTAATGTATCATATTATGTTTTAATAGTGGTTGTTTAAATGTTTTTGTTTATAGTTGACCAACACCATGATAAAAATATGTAATATAATTGTTTAAATGTATTTGTAAAATATTCAGTTACTTTTTTAGAAAGTCATTGCTCAACAAAATAATACTTAATCCATTCTTTTTTAAGTCTCTTTGAGTACGGATTTTATAATTCTACTTAACTGTCACATTTTGAGTTTTAAGGGTAATATTTGTTGATTATTCCCTTTATCAAGTACTTCTACTTATTCTTTTATTATTTATTACAAATATAATAAAGTTGATAGTTAAAAGGGTTAAATTGGCACCAAAAGGATTTGAATCTAAGACCTTGAGAGTAACATACTCTAAGGTCTAACGTCTCGAGCCTATACCACAATGCATATTCCACCCGTGGGGATTTGTTGATTACCTGTAGGTGATAGATTAAAGTTAGAAAAATCAATTTTCCTGCTCAAAAGCTTAATATTGGTGCTATGGCAGAGATGGATATATCAAAGATGATTGGCAATTTTTCTGTCTGTCAACACACTGTTCAGTGTTGGAGAGAAAAGTTGGACTTTGGCACTTCATCGAACCTGGACTTCGACATTTTCAAATTTTTGCAACTACTTTATGGATTATTTGGTGCTTCCGTAATGCATGCCATTGGGAAAACAAACCTGCAAATTTAACTACAATGATGAAACTTGCAGCTGATGTTGTCTGAGATTTCAACTTGTGCAGCCAAACTTTGTCCAGGCTGCAACATGATCATGTCTCGTCCAATGCAGTCCTGGGAGAAACCAGCAGTTGATAACTTAAAATGCAATATTGATTGCACCCTTTTCTGAAAATTGATTATGGGTTGGCATATCTTTCAGAGATGACCAAGGACAGTTTGTTTTGGCTCAAACTGCACGGTTTCCGTCCATCTGTACTGTAGTGTGAGGCAACTGCGCTCCTTTTGTCACTTCAGCTAGCAGCTTCCAAGCAGTTTGTTGATGTTACCTGAGAGTGATTTCCAAATTGTTGTGAATACTATCCACAATCCTTGTACTTAAGACTTATATCTTCTAATTTAGGTAGATATCACTTAGAGCATTGCTCATACAAATAACAAAAAGAGATAAATTGAGTTTCATACTTTATTGGATGATGATTAAGATCTTTATACAAGAGGCAAAACAGAAAATAAAAAACAATAAAAGTTGAGATAACTAATATCAAACTACCCCAACTGTATAACAATAACTAACCCATCCAATACGCTACACATGCTGATCACCGAGCTGGTCAATTCAGAAAATTACCATTAGGCGAACAAGTTGAGTTTGTAACTTCTCAAGGACAACGTGACAGTTTGTTTCTATATGTTTAGTATGTTGGTGGAGATAGAGTTGGCCACAATGTGGCGGGCTAATTTTCTATCACAGTAGAGGAGAGCAGAACATACAAAAGGTAATGTATTGTCTATAAACAAGTACATGTATATACATTCAAACAAAGCAATCATGTTTGTCCTTTCAATTTTCCACTTAGCATCTAATATAAAAGCGAAAATAAAGTAGCAATCGTTTTTATATTTCGAATTTAAAGATAGTAAAACTTGCTATCCAATTTGTAGCCTTGACATAGTATAGAATGCTGCGTTTTCTTTAACAGTTGTTTCTGCAAAGTGTTTTGGATTGTTTTTTCCTTTGCTTTCTCCAATCTCTGAGTAGAAAGCCAGTGCATTGTTAACCAGTGTTTCATCAATAGGCTCTCCTGCCCGCATCCAATCAATCTGCATACCAGGAAATGAAGATACAAAAATCCATTACTGGAAAAATAAAATGAAAATCAAAGATTCAACCAAATGACTATTATGGATTGATGAATACGGCAGCATTTTGAAGATAATTAAATGTCTAGTTTTACTACTATTCAAATACATAACTATCAGAGAAACATAAAACATCATTAAAGAAATTAAGCCTTAGTGAAACCATTTTTCTCCAATGCAAATTTAACACAAGTGTTAGATAATTGACAAAGTTAACTATCTCTTGGTTTGTATATCCACCTGATGGATTATATGGTGCTGCTGTAATGCATGTCATTGGGAGAATAAACCTGCAGCTTCATGCTACAATGATGAAGCTTGCAGCTGATATTGTCCGAGATTTCAACTGGTGCAGCCAGACTTTGTCCAGGCTGCAACATGATCCTGTCTTGTCCTCTGCATTCCTGAGAGAAACCAGCAGTTGATCACTTAAAATGCAATATCGATTGTCTCCTTTTCTCTGCTGAAAATTGCTTTGGTGTTGGCATGTGCTTCAGAAACAACAAAGGACAATTTGTTTTGGTACATACTGCATGGTTTCCATCCATCTGTACTGTGGCCGAGTGTGAGGCAACCGCGCTCCTTTTATCACTTCGGCTAGCAGCTTCCCAGTGGGTTTGTTCATGATACCTTTGAGAGTGATTGCCAAACTGTTGTGAATGCTATGCAC
>Ga0315915_1001375_pt1 | contig 29325 bp, 33 predicted proteins | sample MpolbnodulesMG_FD_207738 | JGI IMG/M metagenome (GOLD analysis project Ga0315915, IMG submission 207738) | Medicago polymorpha root nodule microbial communities from Los Angeles, California, United States - branched nodules | ecosystem: Host-associated > Plants > Roots > Nodule | place: USA... | reverse complement strand
GCGCTTGGAAAGCTTGCTGACCATCGATGCTACTGATGCCGGCTCCGAGGAAATGTCGTCGAAAAACCGTACCTCGCCGTTGCGGCTTCCATCGGCTAGGCCACAGAAATCTTCAGCTTCGAAGTATGCAGGCCGATGAAAATTACGCTATCTTCTTTCATGGTTCGCCCTCGCTAAGCATGGGGCAAGGCTCCGGCCTATCCAGAGCAACCCCCGATTTAGCTTACCGCGGGGGCGGGCCACCTTCATCCCGCGAACATACGGTCTAATCGCCGCTGGATGAAAGTTCAATGGCAGGTCAGTCGATCCGATCAATGCAGAGCCGCTTAACGGCCGTGTCGAGGTTGCGCTGCCAGAGATACAACGTACCAGCGCGACGAAGGTTGAAATCTCGCAGCACCGCGTGGACGACACTCCGACCGAGGCGGTTGCGCAGACAAAGGAACGCCACACGCCATTGCAGCGTCTATCGACGTCGTCCGGCACTGCTCAAAATCGCACGAAGCGCCGGCCCGCCCGAATGCGCGACTTGAAGGTCGGGCACGAGGGCCGAAAGCGCAGACCAGGACTTTCGACGATCCGATCTCCGTCGACGAGCTTGCCGCTCTGGGTGCGGACAACAAGCTCCTCAAGAGGTTGCGAGCTGAACTGCTTGTTGCACAGAACCTCTGGCTCAAGAAGATGCTCGAACGATTTGATGTCGAACGCGATGTGGCACCACTAGCGTCGGGCAGGAAAGCCCGTGAGCCCGAGTTTCGCGGATAGCCCCGGGAGAGGCTGCCCTACCTTGATGTCGCCTTTCGGATCTCGACGGCGTGTCTGAAGGAAATGAGAATCCGACATTGCTAAGTCAGGCCAAACGTGGAGCCTGGCACTTGGAGTGCAGCGGCGATGCGTCTTAGCCTGGCGGGGTCGACATCCGCGCCCAGTTCAATTCTAATAATCTCGGCTCCAGTGAGGCCGCTTGTAAGGGAGAGGTCCTCGACACTATATCCCGTTGCCTCGCGCGACTGCTTGACAGCGAAACCTATATCGACGCGGCCTCGGCAGGTGTTAGTGTTCAGGGTGCTCATAGCATTTGTCATGAAATGACTCCTTGGATAGTGCGCCAGGAGCGCGCGGTTCCCTATTAGAAAGCCAGCAGACATCAATATGTCCTGACAAAATCTTCGATGTTGCACTGCAATATAGGTCCAAGCGGTTGCGATGCAACCCCTTGGAGCGCGGCTGCGCCGAAGGACGTCGCCCACAACCCACTGCCCGTATCCGGCCGGGACGGTCTTCCGGTCGCTTAAGTCGGCGAGGACTACCTGCGGGGGATTCAGCGCTCTCGAGATTCTCTGCCATTGCAAGCTGATCGTGCGGATGCTTGCAATCGAGCAACGGTGTGGCGATTGTTGCGCGGAGTCAGCCTTCGCGCAGATCGAGTCGGCCGCTTGAGTGGATGCTCGGGCAGCTCGGTCAGGAGCGCGCTGGTGCTACGCTATCGTTCTGATTATCGGCGACTGGGTCGGCCCGTCGAATAGTACAAGCGCCGGAAGGCCCCGGCATACATTTCAATACTAGTCTAGTGCCCGTCCATAAACGGTAAACTGCTGAATTTATTGGGCGAATCGCGATATCTGCGCGGGCAAAGCCCGGCGGTTTCAGGTATACTTTAGATCAAGCTACTGATTCTAAAGACAAACCCGTAACCGCCGGAACCGACAATGCGCCAAGAACGCACCGTCCAAGCCAGCATATTTGATCTTTTCGCCGAACACGAGATCGGTCGTGAACTGAAGGCGATGTCGGAATGGCTGGATGAGCATGGCGATTTGCTCGGGCTGGTGGCGCGGGACCTGCGCCGGCATGGTCTCAGACAGACCGGCCGCGAGGGGCTACCAGCCGAGGCTGTGCTGCGCTGCGCTGCGCTGCTCAAGCAGCATCGCCAGTTGAGTTACCAGGAACTGGCCTTCCACCTCGAAGACTCCGCCTCGTTCCGGGCGTTTGCCCGGCTGCCGTGGGGCTGGAACCCGAAGAAGTCGGTTTTGCACAAGACGATCAGCGCGATCCGGGCGCAAACCTTTGAAGAGATCAACGGGGTGCTGCTGGCGAGCGCCCGGCAGGAGAAGCTGGAAAGTGGCAAGGTCGTGCGCGTGGACAGCACCGTTACCGCCGCACTGATCCATGAACCGAGCGACAGCAGCCTGTTATGAGACGCTGTCCGGGTGACGGTGCGGCTGTTGCAGCAGGTCCGAGGCACTGGGTAGCGCCATTCCATGGCACGACCATCGCCGCGCGGCAAAGAAGCGGGCTCGGGCGATCGAATATATCCGCTGCCGCCCCAAACGGATCAAGCACTACCGCGAACTGCTCAAGATCACGCGCACGACCTTGAGTTATCTGCAGCAGGCCAGTGAACAGTTGCCGCTGACGGCGGGCCCGGCCGGCGAACTGTGGCAGGCCCAACTCCGCCACTACCGGCCGCTGATCGAGCGGATCATCGCCCAGACCGAACGGCGGGTCCTGGCCGGGGAGCCGGTTTCGGCCGGCGAGAAGCTGGTGAGCCTGTTCGAGCCGCATGGCGACATCATCGTCAAGGGCAGCCGCGACGTCGACTACGGCCACAAACTCAATCTGACCACCGGCAGAAGCGGACTGATCCTCGACCTCGTCGGCAACCCGACCGACAGCGAGCGCTTGCTGCCGATGCTGGAACGCCACATCGCCTTTTACGGCGAGCCGCCGCGTCAGGCGGCGGCCGACGGCGGCTATGCCAGCCGCGAAAATCTGAGCGGAGCGACATGGCTTTCCACAAGAAGCGCGGCCTCAGCATCGAAGACATGGTCAGCAGCCGGTGGGTCTATCGCAAGCTGCGCAACTTCCGCGCCGGCATCGAGGCCGGCATCTCTTGCCTGAAACGCGCTTATGGCTTGGGGCGCTGCACCTGGCGTGGGCTCGACCACTTCAAGGCTTATGTCTGGTCCTCGGTGGTCGCTTACAATCTCGCCCTCTTCGCCCGCCTCAGGCCGACCTGACGCTCCTGATCCGGTGGCGTTCAGAGCAAGCCCGGCGAGCGTCGGCCGATACCCTATGACCTATTGCCGCCAGATCGCTCTTCGGGCCATAACCTGCGCCGCCTTATGCCATCACGCGTCCCAAGAAACGGTGTCAGCCGGCAAACAACCTTTCAAAACCGCCGAAAAACAGGCGTTTATGGACGGGCACTAGTCTAGCGTTCCAGTTGCTTCGACCCTGCAATCGGATCGATACTAGGCCCGCGTAAGTGCTACTGGTGTCGGCGGCGATGTGTATCATCGCGATCGCTCCAGCGTCACGAACGCGCTGCACCCGGGGGATCCTTGGTCCCGGAACTCATCAATATCAACAATCAAAAAACTCGGCAAATGCAACCGCGTGAGGAACCTGAGCGCGGTCGCTCGATGATGGGAACCCCTGATCCCGCTCCAGGCAAATAGTCTCATCCATCTCGCAACTCATGTCCGGTCAGTGTCGCCGGATATTTGCCTCGACGGTAACCGGCAGGCGAGTGTCCTGCGGAAGGTGGGGCAGGGCCAGGCGCCACCCGTTCCTCAGCAGTATGGAGCCGCCCCATAGGTCTTCAGTCGCCACCGAAATGATCGGCTCCTCGAGGTCCTTCTTAGGGATATAGGCCGACAAGGCGTCGCCGGTTATGCGGATTGTGACTTTCATGATCTGTCCGTTCTGCAAGACTAGTGGCAGTTTCAGTCATCCCGCGAGTGGAGGCTATTTCTACACATAGTTTGGTGGAGCCTCGCAAATTTCGACCCTGTTCTCCTACAACCTCTCCTCACGTCTTTGTGCTGCAGGACCTTAAAATTCAAAGTTCTGTCGGAACATATTGGTAGGCGGCTCGGAGCTCAGGCAGGGACGCAGGTGTTCGACACCGGACAGACCGATGCGCATTGCTGTGTATCGAATCCTCCCTTGCATTCGTTGCATTTGGTCGGGTCAATCACGTATTTCTCGCCTTTGAAATTGACCGCCCCCCGCGGACATTCAAACTCGCAGGCGCCGCACTGAGTGCATTGAGATGCAATAATCTTGAAGGCCATTGTAAAACTCCTTATTCAGTCGGAGGGCAGCTCAAGCTGTCGCCGTCTTTACCGGTGGTTCGATGCCAAACTCGGCGGCGTAGAGCGCGCCGAGCGCACTCTCGATGTAGTCATGGCCGTAAGCTTCCGTCGCTCGAAGCCCGGCCTGTGTCAGCTGTTTCCTTGGGTAATCTCCGATCTTGACGCAGAGCAGAATGTCTATTCCTTCAAGCGCATTGACGATGTGGTCGAGGGTGGCGTCCTCGCCCCAGCCGCCGAGGCAATACTGCTCAACCCTGCGGCGGCCTGCCAGCTTGATCCCTCTCCGAGAGACGGTGTAAACGTGAAATTCTTTCGCGTGTCCAAAATGTTCGTTGATCCGGCTCCCGCCTTTGGTCGCCACGGCAATGAGAAGCGATCCGCCATACTCCACCGACATTACCGTTCTGATCGCCTCGTTCTTGGCCACTAGGTGATCCCCGCGTTCGCGCGCGACCAACTGGCGATAGGCCTGTCGCTTGCTGGCATCGTAGGTTATCCCATCGGGGATCTCAGCGAGCGTGAACTCGTGACCACGATCATCGCCGAGCAAGCCTATGGCATCGGCCCGGCACTGTCGACAATGACGCATCAGTTTGGTTCCTTCTAGACGGTCCTGAAGGGCCTGCAGTTCGAAGGCCTCCGGGCCGCGCTGCCCTGTCAGTCCGTAATAGGTCCCGTGTACTCGGTTTGAAATTAGCGGCATTACGTTGTGCAGCAACGCGCCTCGGCCTTTCACAACTTTGTTGACTTCGATCAGGTGCTCATCATTGACGCCGGGGATCATTACCGAGTTGACCTTGGTGAGGATGCCGCGTTCGGCCAGCATCTCCAGGCCCAACATCTGCCGTTCGTGCAGGATTCTCGCAGCGTCGATACCAGTGTGGCGGCGCTGACCATAGTAAATCCAGGGATAGATCTTTACGCCGACACGCGGATCGACCATGTTGATGGTGATCGTCACGTGATCGACGTTCATTTCGGCAAGCTCATCGACATGGTCCGGCAGCGAGAGCCCGTTCGTGGAGATGCATAGTCTTATGTCCGGAATTTCCCTAGCCACTCGTTCGAACGTCGCCCTTGTTTTCTTCCAGTCGTAACAAGCATCGCCAGGCCCAGCGATGCCGAGCACTGACAGCTGAGGCACTTCGTTGGCAACGGCAATCACCTTTCGCACCGCCTGGTCAGGTGTGAGCTTTTCCGAGGCAACACCGGGCCGACTTTCGTTGGCGCAATCGTATTTGCGATTGCAGTAGTTACACTGGATGTTGCAGGCAGGCGCGACCGCCACGTGCATGCGCGCGAAATAGTGATGCGCCTCCTCTGAAAAACAGGGGTGATTCTTAATCTTGTCCCAAGTTCCAGGATCTATGTCGCCCAGCGCCGTCGATGGAGGTGAGCAGCCAAGCGATTTAGCGTTCTCCAGCAACTGGTCAGAGAATGTAGTGCTGGTCCGGCTCTCACGCAAAATCATGGGTGTAAACATGAACAACTCCATTGGAGGGGGATTTTGCAATTCAACCAGCAACAGCTATGCTAAACCCTTTTCGATGGATTGGCGTCTTTGGATTCGGTCCTGTCCGTTTGCTCACAGGCTTGTCGGACTTGCGACAACGGCCAAGTTGAAGTGCATCCGGTCGTGTTTCGAAAGGACGGAGAAAAGAGGCGACGCTCGCGAAGCCTGTATCTCACCGGCAACTTAGAGCTTTCTCACCTCTACACCATGCCGACGTATAGCATACCCGACCTGCCGGGGCGTTTTTTCGAGGATGCGAGCTGCCTTTGCCTGATTCCAACCGGCCTCCTCCAGCGCACTGATCAACCGGTCGCGCTCGATCAGATTGGATGCCGCCCCTGCGGATGCGGGATCCTTCGGCGGAACATCATTGGCTGGCGCTCCTACCAACGGTGTCGTACCCGCGGACGCATCGGTGGCAATGTGGCAATGCGAACAGCGAATGCCTTTCCAGAGGCGAGAAGAAAAGCACTGGTCCGTCTGGCAGGCGAAATCTGACGAAGTGATCGTCTTTGCCCTGGCGAGAGTTGCAGTCCTCCGCACACAGTTTTCCAGTTCGCGAACGTTTCCGGGGAACTTGCACCTCGACAAGTGGTCAAGCGCAGACGGCACGAAATGGAGACCACGACCGTTCTCTTCATTGAACCGCTGAAGGAAAGCTTTTGCAAGGAGCGGAATGTCACCGTCGCGTTTCCTAAGCGGCGGCAAAGTTATGGGCACCACACTGATGCGGTAGTAAAGGTCTTCCCTGAACTCCCCATTCCGGACCGCCATTTCGAGATCCTTATTTGTGGCGAATATGAGCCGGATGTCGACTTTCAGCGTCTTTGTGCCGCCGACTCGTTCAAATTCACCTTCCTGTATTACGCGTAGCAGTTTTGCTTGGAATGCCGGCGGAATCTCGCCGATTTCATCGAGCAGCAACGTTCCGCCATTCGCCGATTCGAAACGGCCTACTCGTTGAGCAATAGCCCCGGTGAAGGCACCTTTCTCATGTCCAAACAGCTCTGATTCGAGAAGGCTCTCAGACAGCGCGGGGCAATTGAACTTAATGAACGGCTTTTTTTGCCGAGTCGAATGCTGGTGAATTAGCTTCGCAAAGCATTCCTTGCCAGTTCCGCTTTCGCCCCTGAGGAGAACGGTTGAATTGGTCTCTGCCACGACTTTGGCGGTTTCTACCGCCGCCATGAGGGCGGGACTTTCCCCGATGATCCCGTCATTCTTGAGCAGCCGCTGGCGGGCGAAACCCTGGCTCTGCTCATCATGTGAATTCTGCTGTTCTTGCTGCTCTTCGGCAAATGTCCGCCCACGCCTGCTGATAGTGCGATGAAGCCGAATGGCCCTGCCCGCAAGATCGGCGGCCATGGAAAGCAAGTGGACCTCCTCTTCATAGTCATAACCGGACTCTTTGGCGCGCTCGAACCACAGCATTCCGCCCGTTTCGTGATCGACCTCCACCGCCGCAGCGATGAAGGCCGTCGGACCAATTCCGTGCCATTTTATCTGATCCTTGAACAGCTCCGAGTTGCAAACGTCTGGTACGACCAGCCGCCCGGCAGTGATGATTTGGTCTATTGCGGCCTTTGGTACAGTATAGTCAGCGGCAGAAGGAGACCCACTGCTGCGGGTAGCCGCTGTGATCTTTGCCTCTCCTTCCGACGCCGGAATCTCGAGTCCGCCGCGGCGCATGCGCAGAACCAAAGAGAGGGTATTCACGAAATTGTTCAGCGTGATGTCAAGACGAGTGGGGGCAATCAGAGCCTTTGATATGCTGTAAATTTCGGCGGACCGCTTGTCCTGTTTGCGCATGTCTCTTTGTGAAGGTACAGACAGGGCACTAACTCCCCTGAACGAATTGCGATGCGAGCACCTTAGTCATTTTCTCGCCCATTTAATATTAGGAGGTATGCGTATTGACAGTCGGAGAGCGATAAAGTTACGGAAGGTAAGTTGGTTTCCTTGTAAGGTTCCCTGGCACTTCGTCCCCCTTTTGAACGCCGATCTAGCCTGTGAATCGACCTTAGAGTGGCTCATCCGAACTTGAAGAGGATACCGAAGCCACCTCGTGGATAGCTCCACTCGACGTCACCGTTTGCCTCGCACAACACTCTGCATGTGCCGCACTCCATGCAGCCATCAGCAGTGACTTCCACTTGCCCAGTTTCATTCAACTCGTAGCATTTGGCCGGGCAGACTCGCGTGAGCGCGAGCAGGTTTAAGCTTGGCGACCGGTGTGGCCGCACTGTAATGTGTGGACGCCCTGCGTCGACCAGATAGCGGTTCTGGTAGAGCTTGTCTTCGATACGATCCGCGATTGCCGTCTTCATCTCATTTCTCCTTTAGCGCCAGGCGGAGGCGAGGCGAACCGCGTCACTGACGAGACCCCATCGGGATCGTGCCCTGAGAAAGGCGGCGGTGGTCGCAATTTCCCTCTCAATCTTAGGCGTGCCGTCCACGCGCACGAAGTTCTGCGCGGCATGCGATATCAGCTGCGGGTACGTCGTGAAGAAGTTTGGGGAATTGGTATGGAGCAGGGAAGGCATGTCCTTTTGTTTGCTCAGGTCCTCAACAACGAAGGACTTGTCTAGTATCGTTTTGTAGAGAGAGAGGCTCGCCTTATCCATCACCCCCCCGCGGCTCTTTATGATTGAAATCGCCTCTCCCGCCATCCTCCCAGATGCCATGGCAAGGTTAGACCCTTCGCGGTGCACGGCATTGTTAAGTTGCGCCGCGTCTCCAACGACGACCCAGCCGTTACCGCAGAGCCGCGGTATTGCGTTGAAACCGCCCTCCGGAATGAGATGGGCCGCATACTCCTTCACTTCCGACCCTGCTATTAACGGCTGGATTGACGGGTGGCGTTTAAAGGCGTCGAGAAGCGCGTAAGGTCTCTCCATGGTCTCGGCGAAGTTGGAGATGAGGCAGCCGATGCCGAGTGAGATTGACTCCTTATTGGTATAGAGGAAGCCCAATCCTGCCATTCCGCGCGAGATTGTCCCGCCCGCCTCGATCACGCATCCTTCATCGCCTGTCAGTCCGAAGCGCGATGCGATCACCTCTTCGGGGAGGAAATGCAATTCCTTTACCGCGAGGGCTACGTTTTTCGACTTCGGCACCTCACGTAAGCCGGCGCGCGTGCCAAGGAGTCCGTTGACCCCTTCAGCGAGCACGACCACATCTGCAAGAACGACGTCGCCAGCGCGGTCAGTGCGGACGCCTATCGCCTTCCCGGCACTGTCCCATTCCAGTCCTGTAGCCGTTGTTTCACACAGGACCGTTCCGCCAGCCTCGCACACCTTGCGCGATAACCATTTATCGAATTGAGCGCGAATGATCGTGTAGCGGTTTGGCGTCACCTCATTGAAGTCGTCTGACCGGTAGTGCATCCCGGTGTGAGACGTGTCGTCCATTATCCAGAATCGCTGCTCGACGAGATGCCGCTCGAGCGGTGCGTCATTCCGGAAATCTGGAATGATTGCCTCCAGCATGTTGGCGTACATTATTGCGCCTTGGACGTTCTTTGAACCCGGATACTCTCCGCGCTCCAACTGCAGCACCTTTAGCCCACGGCTAGCCATCGCGTAAGCCGCCGCATTCCCGGACATACCGGCACCAACGACGATGGCGTCAAATTTTTCCTTTGTCATTGGTCCTTGTCTCACTGCACAAACTTCTCAAGATTGCGTGGCTCCAACCGTTTAGTGAAGACTTCCGTCAGGGCAGGCAGAAAACTGATCGCATCGGCCACAACGCCGAGGTGGGCGAAATCGAAGATGGGCGCGTTCGGATCGGTGTTGATAGCAACAATGAGGTCAGATCCTTCGACGCCAACGCGGTGCTGAACGGCGCCCGAGATCCCAGCCGCTATATAGAGCTTTGGCCGGATCGTGTTGCCCGTTTGGCCGATCTGCCGGTCAACCGGCATCCACCCCTTTTGGACTAGCGGCCGCGAACACCCAAAATCCCCGCCGAGCGTTCGTGCGAGATCCTTCAAGAGCTGAAGGTTCTGCACTGCTCCAAGACCGAGTCCCCCGGCAACCACGACGTCGGCATAGGCGAGATTGGCCGTGTTCGAGTCGCCATCAGAAAAAAAGGCAAGGACTTTGGTCGCAATCTCCTCCTCAAGCATCTTCAGCTCGTGCCGGATAATGCTTCCGGTTGGCTTGTTCACGCGTTGCGGCATGGCCATTACACTCGGCCGTACGGTGGCCATCTGCGGTCGACACTTGAGTGTATAGATCGTGCAAAGCAAGGAACCGCCGAAGGTTGGCCTGGTCGCAGCGAGCGAACCATCTGAATCAACATTTAGTTCAGTGCAATCGGCCGTGAGTCCCGTCTTCAATGTCGTTGCCACCGATCCGGCGAGGTCGCGGCCGAGCGTAGTCGCACCGAGAAGCAGTATTTCCGGCTTGTTTGCCGAGACGAGATCCGTCAGGGCTTTGGTGAAAGGCTCGTTCCGATAGTGGGCGAGTAGCGGCGACTCGACGAGGTAGCTGAGGTCGGCGCCGTAAGCGAAGGCGTCCGCAATAGCATTTGCCGTGCCCTGTCCTCCCGGCGGCCCAATGACCACGCCCGCAAGATGGACACCCAGCTTGTCGGCGAGCTTGCGGCCTTCACCGAGTAGTTCGATGGAGACGGGATGCACCTGACCGTGCTCCAGTTCGATGAAGACCCATACGTTCCGATAGTCCTGGAACTGCTTGGGTAGCTCCTTCTTCATGGCGGCGCGTCCGGAGGGTGGGGAACAGGCTTCACGATTCTCGGTCGACATCTGGTACTCCTTGCTGTCCCGTGCTGCCTAGGAAGCCGAGATCGTGTTTCAACGCCGGCTGGTCGGCAAAGATTGCCGCGATCAGACCGTCCGCGACCTCGCGCAGTGGCTTATTTGTGGTGTCGATCTGCCTTGCCTTTTGTTCGCGCGAAGTCGGGGCAAACACGCGCTTTACGACTGTCGGGGATCCTCGCAAGCCACAGTTGGCCGGTTCTGCAATGCCGGCGTCCGCCGCACTCCACTTGACGACCTTGGTGCGCGCGGCGCGAAGGGCGTCGTCGAGACGCCCGCGACGGATGGCGTCGGCGCCGTCCAGCATAGTGACAAGGCAAGGTAGTCTGGTTCTCAGGATCTGCGAGCCGCCTTCGGCGCGCCGCTCAACAGTGATCTCGCGCGAAGCGGCATCAATGGAGAGAATCTTCGCCACGTAAGTGAGCTGCTGTAGGTCGAGGCGCTTGGCAATTCCAGGTCCAACTTGGGCAGTGTCGCCGTCGATCGTCTGCTTGCCGGTGAACACAACATCAGGCGTGCCGAAGGTCTCGCCGATCTCCGCGATTGCTTGAGCAAGAGCGAAGGAGGTCGCGAGCGTATCCGAGCCTGCAAAATGGCGGTCGGTCAAGAGAACGGCGCGATGTGCGCCAAACGTAAGTGCCTTGCGCAGCGCGTCCTCGGCCATCTTAGGGCCCATGGTCACCACGGTAACCTCGCCTCCATACGCCTCGCACAACTTCAGTGCTTCTTCGAGGGCAGCCAGGTCATGGGGGTTGATAATGGTCGGCACGCCCTGTCGCATGATCGTGTTGGTCACCGGATGGACGCGTATTTGTGCAGAATCCGGCACCTGCTTTATGCAGACTACAAGGTGCATGGTGTCTCTCCAGGCTCCAATCACATGTGTGCCAGCGTTTCCGTTGCTGGCAAGCGTTACAGCAACCGGAATGGTCCTCACTGTCTTGCTCGATATTGTGTCTTCTTACCGCTTCCTAGGGGGATGATCGTGCAAAAGTCGTGCCAGGTCGCAGACGTGACTGAAATAACGCTAATTGCTTTTCTTCAAATAGTTACAGCGGGAAATTGGCCGTATGGTTGAAGGAACAACCTGTGTCGAGGAGCCGACAAAGGCGACGGACAATGTCATATGGCTGCGGCAATCATCCGCTCGACGGCGGGTTTCTTCGCCTATCGGACGCTGAGGTGATGAGCGGAGGATGCCGCGGTTGCAATGGCGGACATTTTTGAGAGGGCTGCGCATCTCAACTCGCACGGGGATTGTCTGCGCGATCGGAAGGCAAGGCGCGTGCGGCGCCTTCCAAGGCGCATGATGATCGTGCTCGTCACTGAAGCGACGTGAATTCGCGCAGAAATCCGGCACCTGCTTGATACAGACTACGAGGTGCATGCTATCTCTCCAGGCTCCAATCATATGTGTGCCAGCGTTTCTGTCTCTTCCAGCATCAACCGTGCCAATCACTGACGTCATCACAAGGCATTGATGTGATCGACGTATTTCCTTGGAGATTCCCACGTGTTGTATCGCGCACACGGTCGTGTCACCTCCCAACACGTCCCGTGGAACTGGAAATTTTGTCTGCGGCTGCTATGTTCGGGGACACCCCTGCGTCTGTTCGGACATGCATCATGCGCGCCTGCTCGAGAAGAAGCTCTCCAACCTGCAGGCGATGCTTCCTCCCGATCCTCAACGCCGTCGTCCAGACGGGCAAGTCGCTCCTCATTATCGCTGGCTGAAGACCATCGGAATAGCCAACCCGCTGCACGGCCCTGTCGCAGCAGGTGTTGGTCGCTTGGAGAGAGACTTCGGTGATGGGACGTCTTATATTTGCCGCGGGTGTGATTGGTGCGAATGCACGAGCTTGGCCTTATTGCAGGCCCCTTCTATCGTTTGGACCTTTACCGGCCGGACACGTGACGACACGCATACGACAATGTTCGTCACCTTTGTCGGCTTAACGACACAAGTTGTTCGTTCGAACATATGGTCAATTTCCAGGATTAGCTATCTGAAAAAAGGCTATAAGCTTTATTTGGTCACTCCTTCGGCCTGGCACGACTTTTGCAAGATCACCCAGTGGTGCCCCTGCTGTGCGCATTCATTTGTCCCGAACAACCGAACTCGTTTAAACAACAAAGGAAGCAAGATGGCAGCTCTGCGTCAGATCGCGTTCGACGGTAAGGGATATCCGCAATCTCCAAAATGCACTCGCCCTAACTGGACACGGGTCGGCAATATTGACGGGAGCATCGCGTTAGCATGGCCTTTTCCCCAGCCTTCATTTAATGCAGTCGCAGTCGCATTCGCTGACTATGACGCCGCAGCTGATGCAGTCAATCCAGCTGCTTCAGATAGGTCATCTGGAACTCAGCGGTGCTCTCGGACGACGACATCGTCGACGTCCTCAAGAAGACAGGTGTCGATATCGGCGGGCGCACGGTCGCAAAATATCGCGGAGCGATGAACATCCAGCCTCTGTCCAAGGCCGCCGCGAGAAGCGTGCACTGCCGAGGGCCACGGGACTCTGAGGGATGCTGGCCCGCAAGTACGCTCGAGCAGGCGGGTCCGGTGGCTCCTGGAGCGAGATCGCGACATCAGCCGCCCGGTTTTTGGGCCGCTCTCTTTTGTTCCCCCCGTGGCGGGAATGCACTCACGTTCACAGCAGCTAAGCATATGCGGCAGAAATTCTGTCGTTCCCGATCGCGAGGAAGGCGCAAAAAGAAGCCGCTACCCAGAGCAGACCGTACAGCGTCATCGCGGCCACTCGGCGTGTCGTCGCCCAGTCACAAGGGCTTCCACGCAAGGCGGCAATTCGTTGAGCGATTTCTGGCGCGTGACGACCGCCCACACGACACTGTCCGGTGCCCTTGTCGGCTTAGCGACACGAGTTGTTCGTTCAACCATGTGGTCAATTTCCAGATCTAACTATCTGAAAGAAAGTCAGAAGCTTTATTTTAGACACTCCTGCGGCCTGGCACGACTTTTGCACGATCACCCCTGGGCGCGCATGCTGTTGCGCATTCATGTGTCCGAACAACCGAAATAGTTTAAACAACAAAGGAAGCAAGATGGCAGCTCTGCGTCAGATCGCGTTCTACGGTAAGGGGGGTATCGGCAAGTCCACGACCTCCCAAAATACACTCGCCGCGCTTGTCGACCTGGGGCAAAAGATCCTTATTGTCGGCTGCGATCCGAAAGCGGACTCCACGCGCCTCATCCTGAACGCAAAGGCACAGGACACCGTACTGCATCTTGCGGCAACCGAAGGTTCGGTCGAAGACCTCGAACTCGAGGACGTGCTCAAAGTTGGTTACAGAGGCATCAAGTGCGTGGAGTCCGGTGGCCCAGAGCCGGGCGTTGGCTGCGCCGGACGCGGCGTCATCACCTCGATCAACTTCCTGGAAGAGAACGGCGCCTATAACGATGTCGACTACGTTTCATACGACGTGCTAGGGGACGTCGTATGCGGCGGCTTTGCGATGCCCATTCGCGAAAACAAGGCTCAGGAAATCTACATCGTCATGTCCGGTGAGATGATGGCGCTCTATGCCGCCAACAACATCGCCAAGGGTATCCTGAAATACGCCCATGCGGGCGGCGTGCGGCTAGGGGGCTTGATTTGCAACGAGCGCCAGACCGACCGGGAACTCGACCTCGCCGAGGCACTGGCCGCCAGGCTCAATTCCAAGCTCATCCACTTCGTGCCGCGCGACAATATCGTTCAGCACGCAGAGCTCAGAAAGATGACAGTGATCCAATATGCGCCGGACTCCAAGCAAGCCGGGGAATATCGCGCCCTGGCTGAAAAGATCCATGCAAATTCCGGCCGAGGCACCGTCCCTACACCGATCACTATGGAGGAACTAGAGGACATGCTGCTCGACTTTGGAATCATGAAGAGCGACGAGCAGATGCTTGCCGAACTCCATGCCAAGGAAGCCAAGGTAATAGCCCCCCACTGAATCGCCGCCGAGAGGGTGGCGCAGCTGGACGCGGCGTGCCATTCCACAAACGGCGCCATTGATGAGGTGTCACCTGGATCGTGAAATGGGCAGGCCCAAATGAGCCTCGACTATGAGAATGACGATGCTTTGCACGAGAAGCTTATCGAAGAAGTGCTATCCCACTATCCAGACAAGGCGGCGAAGCGCCGTAAAAAGCACCTGAGTGTCGCAAAGAACAAGCAGGAGACCGCCGAGGAAGGACAGGTGGTTTCCGAGTGCGACGTAAAGTCGAACATCAAGTCGATCCCGGGCGTAATGACGATCCGCGGCTGCGCCTATGCCGGTTCCAAAGGCGTTGTTTGGGGTCCGATAAAGGACATGGTGCACATTTCGCACGGCCCGGTCGGTTGTGGCCAATATTCCTGGTCACAGCGCCGCAACTATTACGTCGGTACGACGGGCATCGACGCCTTCGTGACGATGCAGTTTACCTCCGACTTTCAGGAGAAGGACATCGTTTTCGGTGGTGACAAGAAACTAGAAAAGATCATCGACGAGATCGAGGAACTGTTTCCGCTCAACAACGGTGTCACCGTGCAATCGGAATGTCCCATCGGCTTGATTGGTGACGACATCGAGGCGGTTTCGCGAAAGAAGGCTGAGGAGTACAACACAACAATCGTGCCGGTGCGTTGCGAAGGCTTCCGCGGTGTATCGCAGTCCCTTGGACATCACATTGCTAACGACGCGATACGCGACTGGGTTTTCGACACGACCGAAGTCGCGTACGAAGCTGGTCGATACGACGTTAACGTGATCGGTGACTACAATATCGGCGGTGACGCCTGGGCATCGCGCATCCTGCTCGAGGAGATCGGGCTGCACGTGGTCGGCAACTGGTCGGGGGACGCCACACTCGCGGAGATAGAGCGCGCGCCGACGGCAAAGCTAAATCTTATCCACTGCTACCGGTCGATGAATTACATCTGCCGGCACATGGAGGAAAAGTATGGTGTGCCTTGGATGGAGTACAATTTCTTTGGTCCATCCCAGATCGAAGCCTCATTGCGCCAGATAGCGAAACATTTTGGACCGGAAATCGAGGAAAGGGCCGAGAGGGTAATCGCCAGGTACAGCGCCCTGACCTATGCTGTGATCGACAAGTACTGGCCGCGCCTTCGGGGCAAAAGGGTAATGCTTTACGTCGGCGGCTTGCGCCCACGTCACGTCATTACTGCCTATGAGGACCTCGGCATGGAGATCGTAGGGACCGGCTACGAATTCGCCCACAACGACGACTATCAGCGCACTGGTCACTACGTGAAGGAGGGCACGCTGATCTACGACGATGTCACCGGCTATGAACTCGAAAAGTTCATCGAGAGGATTCGCCCCGATCTCGTCGGCTCCGGCATCAAAGAAAAATACTCGGTGCAAAAGATGGGCATCCCATTCCGTCAGATGCACTCTTGGGATTATTCCGGACCGTATCACGGCTATGATGGCTTCGCCATCTTCGCCCGCGACATGGACCTTGCGGTCAATAATCCGGTCTGGGACCTCTACGACGCGCCCTGGCAGAAGGCGGCAATGCTTGCGGCATCAGGCGCCGCTGAATGAGAGTCCGATCTCTCCCCCGCGAGAGATCAGCAACGTCTCGAACGTCTCTGTGCCGCCGTAAGACGATGCCGATATGGAAGAGGTTACCACATGCCGCAGTCCGCCGAGAAAGTGCTCGACCATGCTCCCCTTTTCCGCGAGCCGGAATATAGGAAAATGCTGGCCGAAAAGAAGCGAAACTTCGAACGACCATACCCGGATCGGACCGTCACTGATCAACGCGAATTCACCAAAACCTGGCATTATCGCGAAATAAATCTCGCCCGCGAAGCGCTCGTCGTGAACCCGGCCAAGGCCTGTCAGCCGCTTGGCGCGGTTTATGCGGCGGCCGGGTTTGAGCGGACAATGTCGTTTGTACATGGCAGTCAAGGGTGCGTTGCCTATTACCGTTCGCACCTGTCGCGCCATTTCAAGGAGCCGTCGTCCGCGGTCTCATCTTCGATGACAGAAGACGCTGCGGTATTTGGCGGCTTGAAGAACATGGTCGATGGCTTAGCCAATACTTATAAGCTCTACGATCCGAAGATGATCGCCGTGTCGACCACGTGCATGGCGGAGGTCATTGGTGACGACTTGCACGGCTTCATTGAAAATGCCAAGGACGAAGGCGCCGTCCCCCATGATTTCGATGTCCCTTTTGCGCACACGCCGGCATTCGTCGGCAGCCATGTCGATGGTTATGACAGCATGGTTAAAGGCGTGCTGGAGAATTTCTGGAAGGGCGAGCAGCGCACTGTAAAACCTGGCTCGATCAACATCATCCCGGGCTTCGATGGATTCTGCGTCGGGAACAATCGCGAGTTGAAGCGCCTGCTCAATTTGATGGGTGTTTCCTATACGTTCATCCAAGATGCCTCCGACCAATTTGATACGCCCTCGGATGGTGAGTTCCGCATGTATGACGGAGGCACCAAGATCGAGGACGTGAGAGCGGCACTGAATGCCGAGGCGACAGTGTCACTGCAGCAATACAATACTCGCAGAACACTGGAATATTGCAAAGCGGCCGGACAGGCGACGGTGTCCTTTCACTATCCTCTCGGTGTCAAGGCGACAGACGAGTTCCTGGTGAAAGTATCGGAGATCTCCGGCAGGGAAATCCCCGAGGCAATCCGCCTGGAGCGCGGCCGGCTTGTCGACGCGATGGCGGACAGCCAGTCTTGGCTGCACGGTAAGAAATACGCGATCTACGGCGACCCCGACTTCGTATACGCCGTAGCGCGATTCACCATGGAGACTGGAGGGGAGCCAACCCACTGCCTAGCAACCAACGGCACCCCAGCCTGGGAAGCTGAGATGAAAAAGCTGCTCGCATCCTCGCCCCTGGGCAATGATGCACAGGTTTGGACGAACAAGGATCTCTGGGCAATGCGCTCACTCCTTTTCACCGAGCCGGTGGACCTGCTGATCGGCAATTCCTATGGCAAGTATCTGGAGCGCGATACCGGCACGCCGCTGATCCGGCTGATGTTTCCGATTTTCGACCGGCACCACCATCACCGTTTTCCCCTGATGGGCTATCAAGGTGGACTGCGTGTGTTGACGACGATCCTCGATAAGATCTTCGACCGACTCGATCGTGAGACGATGCAGGTGGGAGTGACGGACTATTCTTATGACCTTACTCGCTAGAGCAGCGGACGGCCAAAGCCGGCGGCCTTCTGATTGCCTCGGAGGCCAGCGCCATGCCCTCGCTCAGTGCTAAAAATCAGGCCTTCTTCAACGAACCTGCCTGCGAAAGAAACCGCAGCAAGGACTTTGAGGTGCGAAAGAAGGGTTGTTCGCAGCCGCCGATGCCGGGAGCGGCAGCCGGCGGCTGCGCATTTGACGGGGCAAAGGTGGCACTGCAGCCGATCACCAACGTCGCACATCTGATCCATGCACCGCTCGCCTGTGAGGGCAACTCCTGGGACAATCGCGGCACGGCTTCTTCGAGTCACATGCTGTGGCGCACAAGCTTTACCACTGATGTTACCGAATTAGACGTGGTGATGGGGCATAGCGAGCGAAAGCTCTTCAAAGCAATCCGCGAGATCAACGAGGCGTATGCCCCGGCGGCGGTCTTCGTCTATGCGACCTGCGTTACGGCACTGATTGGCGACGACATAGACGCGGTGTGCAGGCGTGCGGCGGAAAAGTTCGGCTTGCCGGTCGTGCCGGTCAATGCGCCGGGCTTCGTCGGCTCAAAGAACCTGGGCAACAAACTGGCGGGGGAAGCCTTGCTCGATCATGTCATCGGGACCGTAGAGCCCGATGATGCCCGGCCTAGCGACATCAATATCCTTGGCGAATTCAACCTCTCCGGTGAATTCTGGCAGGTAAGGCCGCTGTTGGACAAGCTTGGTGTCCGCGTCCGCGCCTGTATTCCAGGCGACTCGCGCTATCTCGATATTGCCACAGCGCACCGAGCACGCGCAGCTATGATGGTGTGCTCAACGGCGCTCATCAATCTCGCACGCAAGATGCAGGAGCGCTGGGACATTCCCTTTTTCGAGGGCTCTTTCTATGGCATCACCGACACTTCGGAAGCACTCAGGCAGATCGCTGGACTGCTTGTAAGGCAAGGGGCCGGTCCGGACCTAATCAGTCGCACCGAAGCACTGATTGTAGAAGAAGAGGCAAGGGCGTGGAGGAGACTTGAGGTCTATCGACCTCGGCTGCAAGGCAAGCGCGTGCTTCTCAATACCGGGGGGGTGAAATCCTGGTCCGTCGCACATGCGCTGATGGAGATCGGCATGGAAATCGTCGGTACGTCAATTAAGAAATCGACGGACAATGATAAGGAGCGTCTTAAGCAGATGCTCACGAACGATAGCCGTATGAGTGGGGCGGCGACGCCGCGCGAGCTTTACTCGGCTCTATCGGATCACAAGGCTGATATCATGCTGTCGGGCGGACGCACGCAATTTATAGCGCTCAAGGCAAAAATGCCCTGGCTCGATATCAACCAGGAGCGCCAGCACTCCTACGCCGGCTACCACGGCGTAGTGGAACTCGCGCGCCAGATCGACCTATCAATGCACAACCCGACCTGGGCGCAGGTGCGCGAACCGGCGCCATGGGAGATGGCTCCTGCGCGAGGAGATGGAGGAGGAAGCGCTACTGTGATTTAGCTTGGCGGCAAGATCCCCCGCAACTTCGGTGAGCTTGTCGTCGCCTGAAGGAGGAAGGTCTGTGCCATATCGCCATCGACTTCATCCGTCCATATCGTAGGTCCGGAGAATCACATTTCAACGGTCCAGGAGGCACTAGAGTTTTTGTACATGACACTTGAGCAAGAAAAGGTGGCCAAGCTTCTGGGCGCGGCGGTATCTCCAGGCTGGACAGTCGCGGAAGCACTTGAAGCGATCTAGGAATTAAAGCGACGTGAACTACGCTAGCGACCGCCCATAAACGCCTGTTTTTCTGGATTGTTAGAGGTATTTTGCCCGCTGCGGCGTGTTTTCTGCTCCATTCATCCGGCTTCACTCTCTTCGACTGCCTCTCAGCCAAGCTGCAGCATAAATTAGGGGATGCACGATATGTTCTCCGAACTTTCCAACCTCATGCACTCCTCGCGCGACACCCACTAAATGCAGTCTGTAGTCGGGAATTGCCAAATGATCTCCATTCGTCGTCTCTCGCTCGTCAGCAATCAGTCCCAGAGAGAGATTTCGGACCGGCCGTTAGGCGCATTGCGCATTGCGATTGCTACTGAAGATATCAAAGGGCTGAACGCACATTTCGGGTCGGCCAAGTGTTTTGCCATCTACGACGTGACAGCTCACAAGTCGCAGTTTATGGAAGCCATCGAGTTCGATAACGCTTCGGACGAGAGCGGAAGGCATCGCACTGAAGGTGACGGCCGCATCCGGTCGAGGGTGTCCGCGTTGAAGGGCTGCCAGCTTTTATTTTGTCTCGCCATCGGGGGTCCTTCGGCCGCCAAGGTAATTTCCGCAAAGATTCATCCCATCAAAGCACAGCAGGCTGTCTCCATGAGCCAAGTATTGTCGAGCGTCCAGACAATGCTCCAGACGGCTCCTCCACCTTGGCTGCGTAAAATGTTGGCGGATGCAGGTGCAGCTAAAAAGAGAGCCGACTTTGAGGACGAGGACTGAATGATGAGGCGGTTACTGATCCCGCGGGTCGCCCCTGCCGCCAATGATAGCAAGGCCCTTTCCGATCCGCTCATCTGGCGGCCTCCTGGGCCGATCCATGCTCAGGATCCCTAAGCATCATCGAAGCGCAAGTGCGGTGCCGAGCTACTGGTCAACTTCCAGTCATGAAGAACAGCGCCGCGCCATCCCGGTAATCGAGGGTTCCTGATCCGGCCGGCTGTGGAGGGGCCGTCGACCGCTCTATCGAGGAGCGAAGATTCTAATGATCTCGCGGGCGGAGAGTTCCGCCACTGAGAGTTTAAGGCGAGTGCTATTTACGACCAAACGGCTCGTCGAGTGCTGAAGGCCCTATGTGACGTGCACCGATTCACCTTTAACACGCTCTGAAAGTCGGCCAAGGCAGTACGAAGCTGGTCAACGATGCGGTCGCAGTGCGCGAACTCATCCACATTTGGGATGAAGGGGGAAAGATCATGTCAGATCTTGAAGAACTGAGGAAACGGATGCGGAAACTGCAGTCGCGGGCCGGAACTGCAATGATGGAATTGCACGACCTCGCAGAGGATCTTCCAAGTAAGTGGACCGAAATCATGGCTGTCGCGGAAAAAGCGTTTCGCGCTTTTGCTGAGTTGGACGCTGTGAAAAGAGAACTTGCTGAGTCGGAGAATGCACAATGATAAGCTCATTCGTGACGCGCGACGGATCCAGATGGATGCCAAAATATCTATCCGCCATCGACGGTGCGACCTGCATCGGCTGCGGTCGCTGCTTTAAAGTCTGCTCGCGCGAGGTTATGCACCTTCACGGCATAGATGATGTAGGTGAAATTCTCGGCCCATTCGATGGCGAAGAGGACGATTTCGGTGGTGAGCTCAATCGTATGATCATGGTCGTCGACTTCCGTGGCCGTTGCATCGGCTGCGGAGCATGCGCCCGCGTCTGCCCCAGGGACTGCCAGACTCATGTCGCGGCTGACATACTTGCCGCGTGATCGGACAGAAGAACCGGTAGAACGGCGATGTCGTTCGGAACTCTCGAACCGATGGGCGTCCCTGTGCACCAACGGCCGAATTGCGTTGACGGTGATCCTTCTATGTCGACCCTGACTACCACCATTAGATTTGGAGCAAATCCATATCCTCGGCGATCACGCGATCCGCGCGCTGCCCGAATTGACTGAGGTTACGACCACGTGGCTCGTCAACAAGGATCCGGTCGAGGGTTGCTCGAGTATACAATCGAGGATCTCACGCATGTCTGGACGGAAACCAATGACCGGGCCCGGCAGATCGTCGAGGAAATTGCCTTTGGCATCCACTCTCCGGCCTATGAATCGGGCCCCATATTCGACTGAAGACGAGGGCGGCGTCATGCAATTCGGGGAGTGGTATTCGAACTTCATGCTGGAGCTCTTCAGGGTGGGCCGAAAACTCGTGCTTGTGACTATACACCGGGAGCATAACGGAATGTCGGCTTTGCATGAGGGGGGCGGGCCGATAGCCACTATCATTACACCGGAGGCGCATCGGCGAAAAGCATGACCGGTTCGTAGACGAGGAGTGACTGATGACATCGTTAAGTGTTCCGACCGGTGACCCCGATGACAGTGATGACGAACCATTCATCAACTGCATCGCCGTTGACCCGAGCTCAAGATTTCTGCGGATCGTGGAAGCGGGGAGGCCCCGCCGAGCTTATGAGCCAACTTTGCCGTGACGCCGCTCTGATCCCGCCGCCGGCGACCCCGAATCGATTCTGCTGTGGAGACGCAATATCTCTACGCGGAGGGCGGGCCTCCTAGCCAGGAGCGCGCAAGCCTTCTGGTATCCCTCCGATCGCGATCAGCCGTAGGACTCGGGCGAATGCTACTTACGCCCAAACGACTGTATGACGATTACCGGCTCAGCTTCAAATGAACCGTCGGAGATCCGCTAGATTATACCCGGGTCACGGCAGTTATCTAAAAATGTTGGATATTATTGCTCAGTTGGACGCTGCCGAGGTTGCCGCATGATCCGATGGCAAACCAAGGAGAACGTCATTGTCCTTCAGATTCGTTTGTCTAATCCTATGGCTGCTCCTGTGCGCCAGTTCTCTCGCAATCTACTTTGCCCTGCAGCCCTGCCCCGGCTTCATCGTTACGACGCTGGCTTGCTTGCTGCTCTTCCAACTAGCTTATTTCGGAAGCGTGCTCTTGCTGGTCTGTCTAGCTGCAATCGCGCAGTTATCCGCACGGCTGTGCATTTTCGGTATTTTCAGCGAGAACCGCAATCACAGCTCCAAGTAAAGGCTTCAATGTCGACAGATCTGCGCATCAGGAGGCCCCAGCACGGCGGAGTACCACTTCCACTCTGAACTGTCCGTCTCACAACTCGAACGTCAACTTACTGAGGAGGCGGGTGCAGGCGGCGTTTCACCAGTTCGAGTGGATGTCATTGGCGTTCCGCGGGTTCGCACCGACCAGCCGGTTATGCCTCCGGTGCGTAGCTCCGGCGACACCAGTCGGAAAGTCGGCGTGAAAGGCCTAGTCTATCTCGATGAATCATGTCCCAGGGAGTTCTCTAATCGCGGTTGTCAAGTTGATCGCCGAGGGCGTCACAGGTCAGGCTCATGGTTCTCTTCGAGGTCGGCACTTTGGCCGCCTCATCATGGCGTTGGATAGGCTCGGTCGACCAATGTGGTGTTCGCGGTTGCCTGTATCAGACAGCATCGCATTCCTGAGATCGGTCTTGACCGCGCCATCGTCCTGACCGGACGATCTCGCTGATCTCAGCTAATCATGGACATCACTGTAATGATGCCAGCCCGCCCGGCTCTTGCGATGACCAACGGAAAGGTTCACCGGATATCCACATTGCGTGAAGGATCACGGCCAGCTTTCGGGCTACAGCTATCTTAGCTTTTCGGTAGCCGCCACGCCGCGCGATGCGTAACCCCAGCTCTTCAAAGCGGAGAACCGAGGAATACGCGTCAGCAGCGCATTGGCTGCCTCATACAGGCTGCGTCGGAGAAAGTCGTCGCCCCGTTTCGAAACGCGCCCGGATCTCATCGTCTCACCGGAGGCATAGATGCGAGGTGTTAGACCAAGGTAGGCTCCGGCGCTGGACGATCGTTTGAATCGTGTCGGATCATCAATGGTTGCGGCGAAGCCGAGCGCAGTGATTACTCCCACACCAGGAACCGACATCAGCCGTCTGACGACATTGTTCTGGCGTGCTATCAAGCGAACCTTCGCCTCGAGATGACGGATCTGTGCCGATTCCGATGAAGCCGCCCGTTTGTTCCGAGATGATTGCGCCCCCGGTTTCCGGGATGATCTCGCCCCCTGTTTAGTGGGGTCTGCAGGCGATGATTGTTGTCAGTTCATTCAGGCGAGGTGTCAAGCTTTGCGCGGTAGATTTCGGCGCAGACTATCGCCGCTCAATTCGATGCGGTGGGCATTGTGGACCAACCTGTCGAGTATGGCATCGGCGTAGGTTGGGTCGCCAATGACGCCGTGCCATGCGGACACGGGAAGTTGGCTGGTAATGATCGTAACGCTGCACAGCCAATTCATCGTTCTGCTCGAGCAGGATGGCGCCGACGAGGCGGACGATGGCGTCATCATTGGGGAAGATGCCGACGACCTCGGTCCTGCGTTTGATTTCGCCATTGAGGCGCTCGATCGGGTTGTAACCGGTATAAGATCTGCGGTGCTGATGTTCGGCTGCGATTTTGTGGATCGTGGCGTATGGTGTGACCATCCGGGACAGAGGCACCGGGAGCACGAAGGTGCGGGCAGGCCGATGCATCCGATGAGCTGTGAGCTCGTGTTAGTAGCTGGCCGCCTCTGCGACTCGCCCGGTTGCGCCGAGAGCGCGGATCCGTAGTTGTCGTGTTGCCCGCCGCTCCCGTTGTTGAATCGACAGGAGGCGCTGATGCGACGCGTGATTGGGATTGATATCGAACGTTCGGCGAGCTGGTTTTCTGGGAAGACGTTCGGCTCCACCATGGTGGTCGTGTTGATATGACGCGAACGGCCTTGGAGGGTCTCGGCGAGACCCTCTCAGCAATAGACGAAGTCGTGATAGAGGCGACGGGCAACTGCATGGCGGTGTCTCGCGTGCTGTCGCCTTTCGTGCGCAGAGTAGTGATTGCCAATCCGCTTCAGGTCAAGGCGACCGCACAGGCGCATGTGAAGACCGATAAGATCGATGCAGGCACCTTGGCCAACCTGTATGCCGCGAGCTATCTGCCGGAGATCTGGACGCCGGACGCCGCCACGGAGCGCATGCGGCGGTTGGAGGCGCGCCGCTACCAGGTTGTGCGGCATCGGACGCGGATCAAGAACGAGGTCCATTCCATCCTGCACGCCCACCTGATTCCGAAGTGCCCGCATGCCGATCTGTTCAACGGTAGAGGGCGGGACTGGCTTAAACGCCAGCCTGTGCCTGAGGATGAGCAGATTGCCATCGAGCGGTATGTACGCGAACTGGACCGGCTCGGTGAAGATCTTGCGGTCCTCGATCGGCAAATCGCCGAAAGCACGATGGATGATCCCGCGGTCAGGCGGCTGCTCACGATCACGGGCGTCAACTCCCCCGTGGCGACCGGGTTGCTGGCAGCCGTCGGCGATATCCGTCGCTTCAAGAGCCCCCAAAAGCTGGTCAGCTACGTCGGCCTCAATCCGCGAGTTCGCCAGTCCGGACTTGGCGCTGCTCATCACGGACGTATCAGCAAGATTGGCCGTAGCCATGCCCGCGCCATGCTCGTGGAGGCGGCATGGGCGGCGGCGAAAGCGCCGGGGCCGCTGCACGCCTTCTCCGTCCGGGTCATGGCCAGACGCGGCCATCAGGTCGCAGCCGTCGCCATAGCTCGCAAACTAACGGTTCTGGTCTGGCACATGTTGACCAAGGAGGCTGATTACCTCTGGGCTTGCCCAAGTCTCGTCGCACACAAAATGCGCGCGATGGAATTGCAGGCCGGGAAACCTCAGAAAAAGGGGAACAAGCCCGGCCCTGCCTACACCTACAACATCAAGAAACTGCGTGACCAGGAGATGCATCTCGCCGAGCAAGCACAAAGAAGCTACGAACGTTTCGTCGAGACCTGGCGTCCGCGCCCGCCAAATCAAAAGGTGCGCGGACGCCTCAATCCGACAAGGCTCGAATGAGGTGGCCCGGCGGCGCTTTCAGCCGATGCACCACGCTTCACCTCGAGGTCGTCCGCGCATCAGCAATTTACCACGTTTGGAAGGAGAGGACTTGTCGATCTTATCCGTCGAGTGCAGCTTGGCGCGGTGGTCCTTCGGGAAGGTCATGTGGGCGAGAACGTCTTCTTCGGCATCATCCATGATGACGGCGAGTTTGGGCACCTCCGGCCGGATCTGATCGGCAACGGCGCGCTGCAGCGCGCCATTGTGTGCTCGCGGCTTGCGGCGTCTCCTGGGCGAAGGCGGAGACGACCCGGCGGCCGCTCTTGTCGGCATGCGCCAGCACATTGCGGATGAAATGAACCCGGGCAACGTTGCCATGTCGCGCTGAGAACCTTGGTGACCGCTGCCTTCAGGCCTTCGTGGGCGTCGGAGACGACCGGCTTGACGCCTCTGAGGCCACGGCGGGTCAGCTTGCGTAGGAACTCGGTCCAGATCGGCTCGGCCTCGGAGGTGCCGACCTCCATGCCCAGCACCTCCCGGCGACCGTTGCTGTTGACACCGACGGCGATGATCACGGCGACGGAGACGATCCGGCCGCCGCGGCGGACCTTCAGGTAGGTGGCATCGATCCATAGATATGGCCAGTCGCCCTCGATCGGCGATTGAGGCAGGCCTTGACCTTGCCGTCGATCTCCTCGCACAGCCGGCTGACCTGGCTCTTGGAGTTGCCACTCATGCCCATGGCCTTGACCAGATCGTCGACCGAGCGGGTTGAGTTTCCCTGCACATAGGCTTCCTGGATGACTGCCGTCACCGCCTTCTCGGCCATGGGCCGCGGCTCCAGGAAGCCCGGAAAGTAAGAGCCCTTGCCTCAAGCTTCGGAATGCGCAGCTCGACGGTTCCGGCGCGCGTCTAGCCGTTGCGTTGGGCCGTCCGCAGCGGGTTCTTCTCGCCATAGCCGGCACCGGTGGCGGCGCCCACCTCCAGCTCCATCAGCCGCTCGGCGGCAAAACCGATCATCTCGCGCAGAAGATCGGCGTCGGGGGACTTCTCCACGAGCGCACGCAGGTTCATCATGTCGTCGGTCATCGGTGGTTCCTTCGAATCAGGTTGGTGTCAGCAACCCGACCCTACCGGAGAACATCGATGACCACCGTTCCGCCGCCCGCTCACTACGGCGCTGTTGAGGGCGCGCTCGCGAGCGGCTTCGCTACCGCCGAGCTACACCACCTGTGGGGACACGACCGCTCGATCTGCTGAAAAGAGCGAAGAGAAACAATGCCGCATCCGTCAATGTCTAACGCCCAAGACACCCTGCGGTCTCGCGCGGAGCAGCAATACGGGCGGCCTCATGCAAGAGAATTTCCCGCATCCAGATGCTTGCCTGATCCTTGTTGTGGAGAGCCGGCCACTGGACAGCCTCCGTGTACGAGAGGTGTGGCAGCGGATGCTTGACGATCCGCAAGGGTATGTTTTTCGCAAAGTGGTTGGCCAGCCGCAATGGGATAATGGCTATACGTTTGGTTCCCGAAAGCAGCGGCGGAATTAAATTGAAACCGGGCACGACGAGTTCGATACGTCTCTTGTATCCGTGCTCAAGTAATAACCATTGTTCGACGGAGGGTTTCAGCGCACGTCCGAACTGGGCTGCAACATGCCCCATCGACATATATCTCTCGAACGAGAGATCCCCTAGCAGCTGTTCGTTCTTGAGGCAGCCGACGGAAACCAGTGTCTGGTCAAACAGTTTAGCTTTGGGATGTACGCTCGACATGAACACGTCCGGGAAAATCAGAAAATCGACTTCACCGCGCCGGAGAAGCTCGTCGGGATTGTCGTCGGGAGGCAGCAACTCGAAGCTGACGCCGGGAGCCTCCCGAGCCACGCGCTCCACGACCTTCTCAAAGAATACGAGTGTCATGAAGTCGGAAAGAATGATCCTGAAACATCGATTCGATTGGGCTGGGTTGAACATGTCCCAGGAAATGATGGAGAACTGTATGTGCAGCAGGGCGTCCCGGATCGCAGGGGCGAGCGCCTCCGCACGCGGGGTTGTGATAAGTTCGCGGCCTTGCATCCTAAAAAGCTCGTCCTGGAAATAGGAGCGTAGGCGAGCGATGGCCGAGCTCATGGCCGGTTGACTGAGGTTGATGCTGCGTGCCGCTGCGGTAACGCTTCGTTTGGTCATCAGTGCATCGAGTGCGACGAGGAGATTTAGATCAAGACCTTTGAAACGCATGTCTTCGTTTGTATCCATAGTTGAAAGGTCACCATCCGACCAATCAGTAAAGGCGAACATTTCGCCGGACGTAGCCAGCACGGCAGGACAGCTCTGTTCAATGCACTCGATGCAAGACCAACTGGCGCTCGGACATGCTAGTCTCAGGCGTCAGGTACCGAAGGAACACATACGCTTGTCGGCCGACGGACGAATGCACACGACCTTCTGAAGAGCTGGCCGAGCTCAAGGCCGCCAAAACCCAGCGAAGCGTCACTTCGTTGCGTGGAGCATTCCTGACATTTACCTACGATCGCCTTCCACGTGCGAACGGAATTGTCGTGCGAGCGCGGTGGGCCGAGCGCATCTTCTGTGCGCCATTTCTTCAGTAAGGTGTGCCAGGCGGCCACCGGCTGCGAATCATCGATGAGTCAGCCCGAGCTGCCTCATGCAGATCCGCTTAGCCCTTTCCCTGTCGTTTAAAGGTCAGCAGCCTCTTGGGCATACCAGTCAGATGTCACTGGTGCGCACCACTCGAATTTCGATGGAGTGGCCGAGGACGAGGACGCCCCGGTCAACCTGTGCGCGGCGTTCGGAGCGAGACCATCTGCCGTGGCAGCGTCTTCTCTCCGGGACTTTCCTGAGTACATCAATGGAGTCGCTCCGATAGTCAGATAAAGGATGGCCATATTAGTGGCCACGGTCAGCTCACGCCATGCAAAGTGCGTATCCCATCATGCGCGCTGGGTATGGTCGAAAACTCATTGCCCCGAGATGCAAATCGACAGCATGGAAGAGGTGATCTGCCACGGGTAATTTTCTCAGGACGGGGACCTTATCGGTAGCAACCGACGTGAGGCAATGCGGGGGTCAATTCCTCGATTCGCTTGACAGATTATTGCATGCTGAAGGAGCAGGAGGCCTTGCGAAGGTGGCTGAGCTCTGCCGCAAGCACGGAATTTCGGAAGCGACCTTTTACAACTGGAAAGTCAAACACGGCGGCATGGAGGTTTCCGAGGCGAAGCGCCTGAAGGCGCTCGAAGAGGAGATGCCAAGCTGAAGAAGATGCTGTCCAAGCAAATGCTGGGTGCCGCCGTACTCCGCGAGCTTCTTCAATGTTACGGTCTGCCGCCAGGCGTGAAGCCGTCGCGCATCTGAAGACCTCTCGGAGCGGCGGGCCTGCCAGATCATATCCGCTGATCGGAAGATGGTGCGCTATCGGTCTTGCCGACGCCGGAGGTCGAACTGCGAGCGAGACTGCGAGAGCTCGCCAAAGAGCGACGTCCCTTCGGCTATCGGCGGCTGTTCGTCCTGCTCGGGCGGGAGAAGAGCCGTCCGGGGGTCAACCGCGTCTATCGGCTGTACCGCAAGGAAGCGCTTTCGGTTCGCAAACGGAAGTCAGACGGCGTGCCGTCGGCACGCGTGCGCCGATCCTCGTCAAGGCTGAACCAATGCCCGCTGGTCGCTGGATTTCGTACACGACCAGTTCGCCTGCGGAAGGAGGTTCCGTGTGCTCAACATCGTCGATGACGTGACGCGCGAATGTCTGGCAGCGATCCCCGACACCTCGGTCGCCCGGCGTCGTATGGCACGGGAGGTGACGGCGCTCCTTGAACGGCGCGGGAAACCTGGCATGATCGTCTCCGATCATGGCATGGAGTTCACCTCGGAGTGCCTGATCGAAGGCGCACAAGGTCGAGTGGCACTACATCGCACCGGGAAAGCCGATGTGAGACACGGCTATGTCGAGAGGTGCAACGGCCGCATGCGCGACGAGCTGCTGAACGAGAGGGGACTGTCAGGAATTCTGTGCGGTGGGCCGGTTTCATCAGTTGAAGAACCGCTCGCCAAAGATGACGGCGAACTGTGTCTTTGCCTCGACCCATTCCCGCGGCGCCCGTTTCCATTGCTCGGCCGC
>Ga0315915_1001373_pt1 | contig 29354 bp, 20 predicted proteins | sample MpolbnodulesMG_FD_207738 | JGI IMG/M metagenome (GOLD analysis project Ga0315915, IMG submission 207738) | Medicago polymorpha root nodule microbial communities from Los Angeles, California, United States - branched nodules | ecosystem: Host-associated > Plants > Roots > Nodule | place: USA... | reverse complement strand
AAAGCCCCCTCATGTATCGTTTCCTCTATTGAATCTATTTTAAATTGTTTTTATTTTAGGGGGTGGGGAGGAGTGAGGACCACAGGAAAATTTCATGGGTTGACTGGAACACTGTGTGTAGTAGAAAGGAGGTTGGTGGTTTGGGGGTAAGGAGAATAAAATAATTTAATGTTGCTCTTTTAGGGAAATGGTGTTGGAGGTTGTTAGTGGAGATAGATAGTTTGTGGTTTAGGTTGTTGTCGACGAGGTATGGTGTAGAGGGAGGTCAGGTCTTGGATGGTTAGAGAAATATCTCTACTTGGTGGCGTGATATAGCTACCTTGCGTAGAGAAGGATGGTTCGATGCTAATGTCATTCGTTCGATTGGAAATGCAAAGTGCACTTTTTTCTAGTCAGATGTCTAGGTAGGTGGTGTGTCGTTCAGAAATAGATTTAGCAGATTGTTTGATTTATCGGTGTTTAAGGGGGAATCTGTGTTTGATATGTATAGGCGTGGATGGGGGTTAGGTGGTGATGCGTGGAGTTGGAGGAGATAGTTGTTTGTGTGGGAGGAGGAGATCTTGGGTGAAATTACTTTGTTACTTCAAAGTATAAACTTGCAGGTTGACAGAGAGGATAGGTGGCTTTGGAATTTGGAAACTTCTCAAATATTTTCAGTTCGAAGTGCTTACCACTATATGACAGCTCATTCTCAAGACACTTCTACGATGGCATCGCCGTCAATTTGGCATAAGAATATTCCGCTGAAGATAGTTCTTTTTGCTTGGCGTTTGTTTCGAGATAGGTTGCCAGCAAAGGACAGCTTATTTTGTCGTCATGTTATTGCTACGGATTCTCGGACGTGTGTATCCAGATGTGGTTCTTTAAAGAATTCATCTCATCTTTTATTACATTGTAACACTTTTGGTTCAGTTTGGCACTTTATTTATAGGTGGCTGGGTATTTCACCGGCTACACCTTATTCCGTTACGGATAATTTTTCTCAATTTATTTTTGCTGGTGGTGGTGCCAAGGCTCGTCAATCAATAATGCAGGTGCTTTGGTTTGCCACCGTGTGGGAGATTTGGCAAGAAACAATAGGATTTTTAATGCTAAGGAATGCTCCATTTTAAAGGTCGTAGTCAAGATAAAGTCACTCTCTTTCATGTGGTTGAAGGCAAAGTTTGCCTCTCTTCCTCTGAATTACCATGGTTGGTGGCTTTGTCCGTTTACTATTTTGGGCATAGGCTAGCTGTTTTACTATCAGCCTTGTTGTTTTTCTTTTTTTTTTTCTTGTAAATACTGTTGTGACTCTTTTGTTCTTTCTTCGTACAAATTGGTCTACGAAAAACTCTTTGATTTGGTAATATATTTTATTTTATCCTCTTCAAAAAAAATAAGTGATTTTTTAATATAAATAAATGATTTTTATTTGAAATCACTCTTTCTTCATCTTTTTTTTTCTTCCACGTTTTAATATAAATAAATGATTTTTATATAGATCTAAATTTTATTTTCGTGATTTTATCGTTTGAATGTGGTGTCGTGTTGTTTGTTGTCTTGTACGACATTGTTTGATTTTTTGTCTTGTTGTGGTGTTCGTTTATTTCCTACTGAAAGATTGGCTTTAATCAATTGCATATTTAATCGATTATTCAAGGGGTATACTTGTGTTGTGTTAACCATGTAATTCTCGTGTGATCAGTAAGTATCGCATACTTGTATCAAAATCGTGTACGTATTAAATATAATATTTATGTATTTATTACTCCATACGATTGTTAATACAAGAAGAAAAACAAAAAAAAAACATCAAAATCAGAACAATTATAAATTTTGTTGTAACTTTTTTAATGTTTTAAGAAATATATCCTCATAAAATTTTGTGAAGTATTAAATATACCCACTAATATTAAAAAGAAAAACATTAAATAAACGATAAAAAAGTCTTTTACACAATAAATAAATCTGAAAAGATGTATATTTTTCTTATAATTAGAACCAATTTTTAATTCAACAAAAAGAAAAGGGTCATGCTAACCAGTGTCGAGGAAGCTAAAAAATGAAATTTTAATTCAAAAATGATACTTTTTAAGTTTTTAATGCATTGAGCACACAACTCAGTGCAAAAACTACTATATTTTCCTTAACCAGTGCCCGGAACACTGGTTAGCATTTACCAAAAGAAAATAAATAAGAACATACATACCCTGTCTCCCCTTTGTAAACGTAACCAGACAAATCAGCCACTTGCTTCAAAGCCTTCATCCATTCCTCCAACTTATCATCGCCATGCCAATTGCTCTCTTTATGTTTAGCCATTGCTTCTCCATAAGTTCCTTTTTCTGACCATCTCACAATTGAAGGGTCAACGTCACAAAAGATTGGCCAGACAAATCTACCCCTCCCCTTTATGCATTTAAGGATATGACAAAGTTCGTCTAAACAAAAGGATGAAGTTGCATAATCCGGAGAGAGAGAACAACGATGGCCGCCTTTGATTTTTCAATAGCTTCGAAAAGTGATTCGTCGATATTTTTCCCTTTGTAAATCTCCAAGTCGTCCCTGAAGGTGCGGATTCCCCTGTTATGCAGAGCATTCCAAATATTTCCTGTAAAATCACGACGTGTATCAGGGCCTCTAAAGCTGAGGAACACATCGTATTCGTATCCATCATTCGTGATGGAGGACGAGGATGGTGATGCAGCCATGAGAAGAGAGGAAATGATTTTTTGAACAAAAGAAGAGTGGAAAGATTAATCTGTATTGAGTATGAATTATGGATGATGTGATGAAAGTGTTGGGTTGGTAACAGATATAAAGGACTCGAAATACCATACTTTACATCACATGAATTAAGAAAATAATAAAACTAATTAAATATAGCCATGTGACCGAAGCAATGTGAAGTGTGAAACGAAGAAAGGATAGACTAATGAAATAGAAATATGCAGCAAGTGTTGAATTAAACTCAAATACTAATATATGTATTATATTAAAAAAAAACTAATATATGTATTAATCATCCTCTAAGAAAATATACATTAAATAATTTTTTTAGCTGGCCCTAGTTTTCTAGTGAGAGAAACTCCAACTTCTCTATAAACATTCTTTCTCCTTCTTTCATCGAGAAGAAGTGGTTTTAGGTCATTTTTTGATCTGGAATCACCTCTCTACATCTTTTTTCCCCTTTTCTTTCAATCTAAATAAGCAGTTTTCACATATATCAAGTTTTTCCTTTTGTGTTTTTTGTGATTTCGTCGTCTAAGTGCGGCATTGTGTTGTTCGTCGTCTTGTGCGGCGTTTGATTTCGCGTCTTGTCGCGGTGTTCGTATAATTCCTATCGAAAGATTTAAATCTTTTAATTTAAATCGGTTCACCCCATTTAAAATCCTTTAATTTAAATCGGTTGAACCCATTTAAAAAAGGTTAACAAGAGTCAAAATCTGCTAATTTAAATCGGTTCACCCCATTTAAAATCTCTCTATTTTTTTTTTTTTAAAAACGATTATGGTACTGAATTTAATATAATAATAAAAAATCTCATGAACATAGCCACTAATATGAAATATCATATGATCAAATTTCATATCAAACCTGTCATTGTTACAATATCAAACAAATTCAAAGTTACTATATCATAAAACTAAACAAAAGCTAAATATTGTTTCAAAGCATAGCTATTGACATAATTAAATGACATCAAAGTCTTTCCAAAATCAAACTTGCACAACGTTCTTGAACATTTGTCATTTCATCATCAGTAAACGGATTTTTGTCTCCAAAAATCTGGAAAAAAAATTAGAATAACATATTAGAATATCAAATTAACTCCCAAAAAGCATAAGAAACACAAATGTTTTAATATTTAGTTACACACTTCCTATTTAGAAACACAAATGTAATTAGACTAGGATTTGAGAGTAATCAATACAATAGAGCATGCAAAGCTCAATGGAGTTTAATTGCCATTGTCACATACTTCCTATCAAATAAAATAATAAGGAAAAAGAGCCATTGACAAGGAAAACTGAAAACTCCCAGGACCTTTTTAGTACAATAATAACAAGGATATGACAGATTTTTCTTCAGCAATTTAACCATTTACCGCAAGTTTGGGATTAAATTGCAATTTATAAATTGTGGTAAAGTTCTATACATAGTCAATATTCTGGTTTTTCAATATCTTATATTAAACTCCTATCTTAATAATTAAAATCATGGAATGATAAATTGTGTCACACCTAACAGGAAACAGACTTCTTTCTTTTCACCATTCAGTCGCTACATAAACTAGGAATTAATGCCTACAACATCATAAATCCAAGGATTAATGCTATTACATAATTTTGGCACAACTTCATAAATCCAAGGATTGACCCCACACTCTACTCAAAAACTCGAATCTGCATATAATTACTAGCTGTAAGTAATTTACCCCACACTACAACCCAAAACTGACCTGCTGCACATGACAGTTGACACCACCAAACATCACATACCTACTATACACATAAGCTAAAAAAAGAAGCTCCATTGAAAAAGCTTGCTCAGTGCATCTTACACATAAGTAGTCAAAATTACTTGTTTGGAGAACAATACTCTATGCATCTCACACAAGTAACCTTGAACCACAAGAAACAACATTTTTAAATTTGGAAGCAAAAATTTCTAATATTACAACAGATTCGTTCCTTACTAGTTAACAAATAACACCATAAGGAGTCAAAATTAAATAAAAAATCTAACTATTTATGTTTTGTTTACCTTAATAAAATAACATTATATGAATGTTGTGCTTATAGTTCATATATAGAAGTGACTCGTCAACAGTGAACTTCACCTGTAAACAAGCACACAAATCTCAATTCAGATTATGAATACTCAATGAAAGTAAAAAAACAAAACAAAACAAATTCACCCCTCCCCTTTATGCATTTAAGGATATGACAAAGTTCGTCTAAACAAAAGGATGAAGTTGCATAATCCGGAGAGAGAACAACGATGGCCGCCTTTGATTTTTCAATAGCTTCGAAAAGTGATTCCTCGATATTTTTCCCTTTGTAAATCTCCAAGTCGTCCCTGAAGGTGCGGATTCCCCTGTTATGCAGAGCATTCCAAATATTTCCTGTAAAATCAGGACGTGTATCAGGGCCTCTAAAGCTGAGGAACACATCGTATTCGTATCCATCATTTGTGACGGACGATGAGGATGGTGATGCAGCCATGAGAAGAAAGGAAAGGTTTATTTTTTAACAAAAGAAGAGAGGAAGTGTTGATCTGTATTGAGTGTGGAATATGGACGATGTAATGAAAGTGTTGGTTTGATGAATATTAGTATTCAGATTCAAATGAAAGAACAGTTGTTTGTAGAAAATTGAGCTAGGATGAGTTTACTGAACTTAAAAGACTTTTGGAGTATCTAAAGTCAAGAAAGTGGGACATGCTTGTCAATAGAGGCAATTTCCCGGCAGTTTCCCCGGATATTGATTAAGCAGAAATGTTAAACTACTGGGACGCGCTTGTGTCAGTAAGGAGGAAAATTGAAATTCTCGTAATTTTTCCGGTATTGAATAAAAAAAAATGTTTGGATAAAATTGAGCTAGGAGGAGTGTACTGAACTTTGGAGTATCTAAAGTCAAGAAAGTGGGACACGCTTGTCAGTATAATATGATTAAGCAGAAATGTTAAACTGTTGGGACGCGCTTGTGTAGTACGGAGGAATATTGAAATTCTCGTAATAATCAGCTGCAATTTTCCGGTATTGATTAAACAAAAATGTTTGGAGATTATATTAATATGGTCATTTTAAGACAATTTTTGTCATAATTTTCTTCCATACTTTTGTTATTTTCTTACTTCATCTCTCCGTTTTTTCTTTTCTTTCTATGTTGTTTTAGTCTAATCCGAGGAGATCAATCCCACCGCCCATTTGCGAGGGCCCCATTTAAAGCTAGAGTAAGCTCTATATGGACTTAGCCCACCGAAATTGGCACCAGAGGGAATCGAACCTGAAACCTTTGGAGGAGCAAACTCCAAGATCCCAAACCAACCACTAGGCCAACCCGTTTAAATATCATTACACTTTCATATACCTGTTTTTTCATATGAAACTGTGAATTAAATCAATCATTTACTCAATTAAATAATCATATTTTCATATGTGATTAAACATATGATCCTGTCATATGTTATGAGCATATTCAGGTTACCAAACTCACTTCTAGACGAAATTGAAAAGATGATGAACGCTTTCTGGTGGGGTCATGCAAGCACAAGTAACAAAGGTTTGCATTGGCTATCTTAGGAAAAGCTATCTGTTCACAAAAATCATGGAGGAAAGGGGTTCAAAGACTTGGCAGCATTCAATGTTGCGATGCTTGGTAAACAAGGGTGGCAACTACAAACTAATGCGGATAGTTTTGTCTCAAGAATCTTTAAAGCTCAGTATTACCCGAATAGCAGTTACCTGGATGCTAAGTTGGGACATAACCCAAGTTTTGTCTAGCGTAGCATCTTCAACGCCAAGGTGGTTGTTCGACAAGGTGCACGCTAGAAAATTGGTTCTGGTTATAACATTTCTATTGTTAGCTAGCCATGGATTGGGACAGGATCTAGCATCCCCTTGTTGATCCCGACATGCTGGCTCTTCAACCTTATTTTGTGGGGCATCTTATTAATCAAAACGAGAAAGCTTGGAATGAACAGTTGGTTCGTCAGATCTTTGCGAGTGAAACAGCCCAAGATATTTTATATACTCATTTACACCAGCAGGTCCAGGTGGGTAAGTTGGTCTGGAAGGCGGAGAAGAATGGATGTTATTCGGTTAGAAGTGTTTAACGCAGAACGGGAAGATACAAGTGTAATGTTGATGCCTCATTTTCAAATACCAGCAATAAGGTAGGATATGGAATGTGCATCCGAGACTCAGATGGGAACCATGTCCGTTAAAAGACAATGTGGTTTACTGCAGTTTGTTCTGTCGATGTTGGAGAGGCCCTGGGCTTACGTCATGCAATTCGGTGGATACATGAACTTCAACTTACAAATGTTGACTTCGAGGTTGACTCAAAAAGAGTAGCTGATTACTTCAACAAAGGTCGTAGAGATGTCACCGAATTTGGTTCTATTATGGATAGCAATATCCAATTATGTAGCAATTATTTAACAAACTCTCGTGTCGAGTTTTATTAGGAGGCAAGCAAATGAGGTTGCGCATGCATTAGCTAAGGTAGCCACATCTAGTACTAGCTTCCATGTCTTTGATGATATTCCAACATGTATTACTGGTTTACTTTTTAATGAAATGATATAAGTTATTTTCTCTCCAAAAAAAATATATGCAGATGCATAAATTGCGGGTGTTACCATTATTGTTTCTAATCAGTCACATGAATTCTTGTTTTTGTTTGGCCATATTATCCATTTTTATCCGGTCTCCTGAACAATTTTTAAATCAAATAGATAAAAAGAAAAAGAAAGAAAAATTGTCAAATATGTTTAGTTCACACAACTATATTTTTAGCAATTGAAAGACGCCTAAATGTTGAAAATCGGGGACTAATATAGTAGATCAACCACAATAGACGTAATCAAGATGGTTGCTCAATATACCCTTCAAAATTAATCAAAAACACAAAAACAAATTTAAGTTAACAATCGAATTATATTTTACACACAAAAATAATCGATCAGAAGTTATGATTCAATTGGAAGCTAAATTAAAGGATCTATTAAGCAATAATACAAGTCATATGACTGCTTGTTTCCGCATTAAAAGTAGTCGTGTGACTGTCATTACTTCCTACCTTCATAATTTGGAGCATTTGAACCATTCAAATTGATAATAACTCCAGCATTATTGGCAATTCATCTAATTTTAGCAATTCAAAGACACCTTAAATGATGAAAATTGGAGACTAATTCATATAGTAAATCAACCACAACACACGCAATCATGATGGTTATAATTGTGAAAAAAGTTGATCGAAAATTTTGACCCAATCAAATTTTACACAAAAATAATCGATCAAAAGTTATGATTCAATGGGGAGCTAAATTAAAGGGTCTATTGAGAATATATCTGCAATCATACGAGCCATATGACTGCTGGTTTCCGCATTAAAAGTAGCTGCATGACTGTCATTACTTCCTACCTTCCTTATTTGGAGCATTTGAACTAGGGATGGCAAAAAACTCTGCCCACGTGGATATCCGCGGATAAAATCCGCCACAGACACATAGCGGATACCTTAATGGGTATCCACAGATAAAATAAACGGATATTTTAACTACCCGCTAATTAATAGATACGGATGCGGATTTAATGATATCTGCACCCGTGGATATCCATATTCGCTATTAAACTGAGTAAATTACATAATACTTTCAACTTCCTAAGCAAAAAATGTGAATGTTATTAGATATTACACGACTGTTCAAATTTGTATTACGCTCCTTTAAAAAGAAGTGAAAGTGGCCGAGATTGTTGAAGCAAGAAGCTTTGTTTTTGTTGAATATGATGAGCTTTATTTATGCTTTTGTTAAATCAAAGAACTTTATTTTTATTAAATAGGATCTTTGTTGTTATTTTACTGTATGAATATTATGTTTTGCTAAAAAGAAAGGAAAATGCATGTGATGAAATTTTATTTTTAAATTTCAGCTAAAAAAAAGTTAACACATTTTTTTATAATTTTTTTATAAATGGTATCCATAGATATTTGTATAAACTCGCGGATACCTCAAAATCCATGGATTACCCGCTAAATGGATATCTACGCGGATATGGGTAGGATACGGGACAGACATAGATACCACATTATCCACATTCATGGATATTCATTTACACCCCTAATTTGAACCATTCAAGTTGACAATGACTCCATTATTATTGGCCTGACCACAATTGGAATAGGCATTAATTTCCATATTATTTAAAGGTCTTCCTACCTTCCTTAAGGGTCTTAGCTGCGTTACTCTTTAACCAACTGTTCAACTTTTAGAAAGGTAAATTCAATACTTTTCACCACTTTTAACACATTATTATGCACACCTCGCAAGGAAATCGAGATAATTCTACTCATATCATTCATTTTATAATAATTGTAGTCAATACACCGACTTAATAACGTTAAAATTACTATTCTCTTTATAAAAAAAAATGAAAAAATATTACTATCCCTATTTTCATTTATATCATTCATTAATTTGTGTGAAATAAGTGTTCCACTAACTGTGAGAGACAATATAACCAAAAAAGAAACTGAGACAGACAGAGAATACAATATGTGGAGCTAAAAAGCTTAAGAACAATTTATAAAACCAGTTTCGTACCAAGATATTCACTGTAGCTGGTTGTTGTAACTAAAACAATAAGTGCAAAAATCCAACCAACAATTACCAAGCAATGCAGAGCAACAATTTATATCATTCAACAAAAGCCTTTCATTCATCTCCTTTGTTGACATTGCTGAGAAGCCTCGATCGAACTGAGTCCAAATCTAACGCATTCTTGACACTGCAAATATAACAGGTTTTATAAACTACAAGCATAAGAACACAAAGAGAATTAATAAATAACTAGTTTGAAGTCAACGCCAAGGGATTTTGGCTACCAATAACATCTAAAGTTCTGCTATTCCATTATATCCATCATATATGTAAAATTTTGTTTTTTTATAGCCCAAAGAAAAGAAGGCTGGAATTTCAAGTTTTAAGTTGGACTGAAATTTTCACGTCCCTAAAAGAGACTGATACTCTAAAAGAACAAAGGTTTAATCAGTGAAAAAAAGAAATAGACCCACCAGTACATAGTGTCTCCAGAAGAAACCACCTTCTTGCAAAGCCAGTCTGGCACAGTCTTTTCCAAAATCTCAATCTGTTCTTCAGCTTCTCCTATTGGGAGGACAAGATTAGTTAGCCAGAATGTTTATTACCAAGAAAACATGTACATTATAATAAATAGAATTAGAACATACTAATCTCAACAAAATCTAAACAGTTCATCATTATCTTTTGCAAGAGCTCCTCTTTTGTGATTGAAGTTCTTTTGACAGAGTCAAATATAGAATCAATCACATTAACCAGTTCCACCAATGATGACGGACTGTTGTTATCCGATGCATCCAAACAATGTTGATCTACGTTGATTTTCTGAAAAGAATGACCAAGGTTCTCATCTACCTGCATCGAGAAACCAATTAACAAGAAATCAATTACTTTCAAGAAAGAAAAAATTGTTTTTACAATAAAAGAAATTAAGGAAGATAATATTGATCAAAGTGCAGAAGTAAGGGATATTAGATATCAAGAATATACAAAAGTATGAACAATTATAAACACAGACCAAAAGCATATGCTTGTGAACTGTGAATGAACAAGAGATTTGAATGGAGCAAGAACATGGGAGAATAGTAAAGTAAGAAAATACAAAATGAGTGAAGTGCAGTTAGTAAATCCCTTTCTTGTCGTCAATCTAGAAAGAGAGGAGTATTCTAAAAATATAAACCATCTCTACTATTTGACACAGCCAATCTAAGAAATCGACTAAACTACGATATAATAAGTGTGTTATAAATAAAAACTTAACCATTTTTGTATAACCATCCTCAATGTTTCACTCTAAATTTTTTTGAAGAAGCAAAAATGGTATATATTAACACAGACAGAGTCACCTCTTTAGCACAAGGCATACTAAAAAGACCATTCATAATACAATCTGTCAATCAAATAATTACAAGTACACCGGTTAGCCGATACCCAAACAAGACAACGGGTTCGACCACCATTGCTGACAACCATACACAATCTTCGACATGTTTCTCACCCAGTATGTTCATTATCTTATAACAATCTCTAAGGCTCCTCTTTTTTCATGCATGAATATATGATGAGTATCCCACTCACTAGTTAGAATTTAACATGAACTACTAAATGTCAGGAAAATAAATTGCTTTCTTTGCAAGCTGTCCATCAAGGATAAATTCAAAGGTACAAAATAGAATAACAAGTGAATATCAAAGTCTGATTTTAGGGATAAATCGAAAATTAAAACAAAAACTAGATAGCAGGCGCATACCTCCTGAGGCAGGGAAACAGAATCAAAAGATTTGAAGTCCTCAGAACATCCTCTGCTAGGTTTAGACATGTATACTCTATTGTCGAAATCATCACTGCCTTCGGTGAGTGTAAAGTCGAGCACTCTTTTTGCAGGCTTAAAACACGACCCAGACTTTTGGGCAGTCATTTTCTGAAGCTTAACATCAGAACCGAGCAACAATCTCTCAGGTGCCGACTGTGCAGGAGTGTGTGTCAACAAACTATCCGTACAAGAAACAATTTTCAAATCAGGGCTTTCAATGCGGCTAACAGAATGTGGAGGGGAGATCTTATGTACTGGTGTATTAATAACATTTTGTTGAATACACATGGACTGTGATTCCTTCTGCTTGCCTCTTTCTACATTATTACTCACACAATCAGACAATGGTGTACATTCTCTCTGCCATGTGCTTTCACTTTCTTGGTTATCCATCCAGTCAGATTCATGGGATGACATAGAGTTTTCAGATGATGAAAAGCTCTGAACTAGCTCAGTCTCATTAGTAACATTCTTCTGAGAAAAGTGTCTTTTAAAAGATGGACTCAGATGTAAGTTGTTCAGTGACAGTTCAATTTCATTGGAAGTTGATGAAAGTTCTTTTGACAAATTTACAGTTCCATCTTTGAAAATCAAGTTATAAGGTCTTTGGCTAAAGGGCTCTGGTAGTGTGGCCTCTGGAATATCAGTCCCCTGATATCCACAACAAAAAGCAAAAACAAAAAATTAAAATCAAAATTAAAGTGATGAGATAAATTCTTTTACATACCCAAAGAAAAGCAGTTGTCAAAAGGTAAGCATAACCAGTAGCCAAAAAATCTCATAAATCATAATCATCAACATTTTCAATTCAACTAAATCTCATATAATAATTTTTTATTATCATCAATACATTTTCAACCAAGTATAACATGCTTACGTAATCACCAATGATCCAATATATTTTCAACAAAATATCATACAACACCTTATTATTATGATTAATACATATTCAACTACTTATAACATGCTTCCATCTACCTACCATATGGAATTACAAATCACAGCACAGAGTACTGTGCAGAGAATGAAAACCTAAATGCCACCACAACAGTAGTAATCTTGAATTCTGCAATCCCTTGACTATGTTACCAAAAAATGACAGTACTACATCCATTACATAGGACTTTTCAGACTTTAGACACAACCAATGAAGTTCTAGAACTCACTCAGATTGGATTTAGAAATGTGAACTCCGACATCCAAAATAATAATCCAAATCAAAGCTAACAGTCAAACAAGATCCCATATACCACTGTTAAGATAGCGCACATTGCTCCTTCAAATACAGAAAATACAATCAATAAGAGTAACACCCCAAAATCAAAAAATGTTACCTCAGGATGCAGATTAAAGAAATTAATCAGCCTGGAATTAAAATATCGTATAAGAGCCAAATCAGCAGACTGTTCGGAATGATCTTCTACAACGTCAAATACCAAGGTTATCTTCAAATCCGGCTTCATACACAAGCTCTTCTTATTCACAACAACCACCTTTTCAATTTCTATACCTTTGGGAAGTATATACTTCATCTGCGCTAGATGAGTATAAGAGAAGTTTCTGAAAATAAACCACACTAAAGTCACTTCCTCAATCAATCAATCAATCAAGGGAAATCAAAACTTTGACTACATATGGTGACCTTTAGTGAAGTCGATCACGGATCTCAGAAAATAGTAGTTTGTTCAAATTTCGCTACACTACAATGCTCTAGCATTAGCCTCTATTTGACAACACTTTGAACTAAATCACATGTCATGGAACAATAGCGATTTGTTAAAATTCTACAACGGCATAGTGCCACTATATGCACTAATTGAGAACTCTGATACACTTGCACACAAACTCATACACGCATACACCTTTGTAGCACCAACACTTCTTATCGAAGGTGCGTCCAGTGTTCGATACCGACATATTTGATTACATTCAATTATATCATTTTTTCAAATAATTACTAGTGTCCACATGTCAGTGTCTGTAGCAGTACTTCATGTATATACATATTAGAAATCGTGGTTGGGCCTAACACAACCCCACAAAACCGGTTTGTGAGGTGAGGATTGCCCCCACTTATAAACAAATTGCCAGGCCAACTCCTAACCGATGTCGGACTCTTAACAATACACACACAAAGATTATTTTAATTAGAGGGAAAATATCAAAATACAACCTTAAAATGGTTAGCACCCATAAATAAATAAATAAATTTGAAAGAATTTGAAAACAAAACAATTACCTCTTAGCAAGAACTTCAACCTTGTTGCAAATATTTAGAAAAGTTGGAGACTTTTTACGCAGATGCAACAATCTAAGTGCACAACTCATACCACTAAACAAATCAGCAACATTCTTGTACCTGCATAAAAAAAAAATCAAAAATTACATTTTTTTTCTTCTGCTAAACGTTCAAAAATCAAATTTTTACTATAAAAATTGGAAAAATGTTGGATTTAATTAGGGTTCATACTTTTCTGGAAGCTGGGTATTTGAATCTTTGAAATTAGTCGCTAATAACGGTTCAGTCTTCTTCTCTGGAGTGGGACATGCAATTGATTTATCAACTATGTGAAGAATCTTCTTCTCAGACTTGAAATCTGAAGAATCTTTCACTGATTTATCACATGCTTTTGGATCCATTCTTCAGCAACAAAATTGAGAATGATGCAGAAAAAACTGTGTTAAGGGATTGAAATCATGAGGGTGAGAATTGAAATTGGAGAAGAGATTGAAGGAAATTGTGGTTTTGAGAAAGAGCGGTTACCTGAGTTGAAACCCTAGATGAGGTTGATAGGTAGACGAGGGAAAATTTGTGTATTCGAAATATGAGGGACGAAAGTATTCCACTTTATTTTATAGTGACAAAAAAATTGAATTTTTTTTGCTTTTTTAAAGACAAAAATATTATTTAACCCAACAATTTATTAAATAATATAAATCCAAGAAAGAGAATGGGGATTCTACTATCATATCCCTCTAAATTATCAATAAGTTTGTATTATTATTATTATAAACTAGTTGATCCTTAAGTTGGATATCGAGTTTTGAAAAAAAAAATATTTTAAACTAGTGTGAAGACTTAATGTGGCCGTTTTTTGTTGTAATCGATAAAAATAATAAAAATTTGTTAAATTTTATCAAATTACTTATATAATATTAAGTTATTTGATTGATAAAATGAAGGAATGAATAAGAGGTAATAAAAAAAGAGGAATAAATAAATATTATGAAATTAAGATATGGTGTGTAAGATTAACAGGTTGATGATAATAAAACCTTAGTCATATAATTCTTTTGTTTTTTTTTTAAACTCGGTATCCGATCCAAGGATCGACTAATCTGAAGGGACCAATCCCACTGTCCATTTGTGGGGACCCCGTTCTAAGCTAGAGCAAAGTTTTGTATGGACATGTCCACCGAAATTGGTACCAGAGGGAATCGAACCTGAGACCTTGAGAGGAGCACACTCCAAGATCTCAAGCCAACCACTAGGCCAACCCCAAACGGATTCATATAATTCTTTTGTTAACCGAGAGATATGATTAAGTATGGTGAGAAGAAGAAGAAGACATGTTGTGTGAGATTAGTTGATGATGATAAACTCTAGTCACAAATTCATTTGATAATCGAGATGAATAATTAAATATGGTGAGACAAAGATATGATGCATGGTATTAGTCGATGATAATAAACTCTTAGCCATAAGAATCATTTGATAAATGCTGCTATTAAATATTGGGATTAACAAAGAATAGTTAACAAAGACATGTTTTTTTTAACTAAATTATAATTGATGAATTTAAGAGTAAAACTATTTGAGGATAATTTAGTTTTATTAAAAATAGGTTATACCAATAAAATGTGTATGCTTTTTTTTAGTTAAGTAGTTTAAAGGTTAAAGTATCACACTTTTAAGTATGAATAATGGGAGAGAGAGGCGTAGCCTCTCGATCCAATGTGGTAGCCATGGCTACCCTAAAGTGAATTTTATTGGGATTAACTAAGTATATTGTAGTATTTAGCTATCCAAAAGATGTTTATTCAGCTACCCTATACAAATTCAATGGTTCAAACAACTATAAGACCATTCATAATGGGGGAATTTTAACTACATGAACCTTGGTAGTGAATAAGTGTTTCTTTAACCACTACCTCTCTCCTCAGGACCCACGCCAATTTAAAATCAAACTATTGAAATATAATTATATAAAGTTATTAGTCGATCCAATTTAAGAAATTTATAGGAGGTGTTGAGTTGAAGAAATCGAGTCTTTATTATGTATTCCAATTAAAAAATTATAAAGGAGTAAGACCATCTACAACAGAGCACCCTAAATTGGGTACTTAAATTGAATTCATATGGCCACGTCATTCATTTTACAGTAATATTTAATAAGCACCAATTTTCTCCAACTTAGCACCTTAAAAGAAATTATTAAATAAGTCCCACAAATAATTTTATATCATTATATTTCAACAAAATTTATTTATTTTATTAAGATTTATTAAATGGGACCCATAAAAAATGAAGAGAGAGGGCGCTTCCATAGTCACCCTTCTCCATAGCCACCCATGTATTATATTCCACAATGGGGGTGTCAATTTAATGTGGTGCTAAATAGGTGAAGCACCCACCATTGTGGATGGTCTAAGACCATCCACAACAGAGCATCCTAAATTAGGTGCTTCCATTTATTTTATATGTCCACATCACTCGTTTTATATCATTACATTTTAACAACATTTATTTATTTTATTAAGATTTATTAAATGGGACCTATGAAAAATGAAGAGAGAGATGGTGCTTCCATAGCTACCATTCTCCATAGCCACGTATATATTATTCTTCACAATGGGGGTGCTTATTTAATGTGGTGCTAAATAGGTAAAGCACCCACCATTGTGAATGATCTAACGTGTCTACATAGAACTCACTTAAGCACCAACATATAAATGTCTCGCACAAACATTTGTGAATCTATGTACTAAGATGTTAATTATGTATGGATATGACTTATTGATCATCGTCTTGCTCAACTATGTTAAATACTACACTGATAAGTACATTTTTTTTATTTTTAAGGGACACTTATAAGTACATAATTCATATATAATTTAGGATATGAATAAGAACAAGAAGAATTCTTCATATTAAAAAAATGGAACATTTATATCGGAACTTGGGTTTAAATCTGATAAACATTGTTCAAAATTTACTATTTTTTCAATCAAAATATGAAAATATATGGAATTTATTTTTGAGAATCGAAGGTTTAAGATGAAAAATAAAATACAATTTTTTTAAAGTAGTTTAGAGGCTATAATTTCACTATTTAAGACTAATAGTCGGTGAACTTTATATTTGAACATCGATATATATATATTATAATGTATGTACCAATTGAGCTATGCTTAATGCTTATAAGAACACAAATATAATACAATTGTGTTTTTTTTCTTCAAGTGGTTAGAAATTCACCCGTTATTAAGATGAATAAATCAAAAATCTAGAGTTCAAACTCTAATTCGTACATATATAAATAATGTGATATCTACCAAGTTAGCTATACTCCCGGTCACAGCAATATAATACAACTTATTCGATCACAATTTGATGACAAAATTAATTTGCATTATGACAAATTATTATGTTTTTTCTGTAAGTTACGAATTCATTTTTTTGAAAGGGAAGTTAGGACTTCATTATAACAACAAAAAAAACGATACAATCCATATTTAATAAGATCCAGTCCAGAAATAAAATAAAAATACAAAAAGAAAGGTATTTTAAAATACCTTATTAAATCAAATATACTCTCTCTGTCTCTCTCTCGCCAGTTTCGAACCGAGGATGCAAGAGTGGGGTTCAATCAGATAAATCAATCCAACCAACTAAGCCACTCGTGAAACTGGCGATAACTTTTCCAGATATAAACAATTTAAACAGAATCATGAATAGTATGGTAACATTCAAAGTGGTAGTTTTACGGTGAGATTAATTGTTAGATAATTTCATTGATTTTTTTTCATATAAATCCAGTTAAATTTTATAGGTAGACGTTTCTGAAAATATTTTAGAAACAAATGTAACAATTTTTAATATGATGTAATCAATGGTGGATGTTTTAAAGAAGTCGTTAATGAGTTTCATCAAATGAAAGTTGTTTGAGTAAATCTGAGTTTGATTTCTGGTGAAACAATTTTTTATATGACTTTACTTACATTTTGGCAGAACTCCGAATTATTGAAACTCATTTCCTGAAAAATTCAGAGATTAATACAAAAAAACAAAGGGTGGGTGCTTGGATTCTTTACCAATTAGACTTATAGTTCCATACTTTTGATTGTGTCTATGGACAAATATATCGCAAGATGTCAACTCTGTAGATAAATCTTACTATCTTAGTTCCTTTAAAAAAAATTATGTTGAGTAATTAAATCTCGTCAAAAAGTTATTAAAAAATTAATTAATATATTAGATAAAAAAGGAAGTACAAAAAGCGGGGATATAAACCTGACCTAGCAACCACAAACAACCCTAATAGGGTAATACAACAAAGATTAACAAAAAAAAAATGGTATATGAAAAAAATCAACTGGGCATAAATCCAGTGATGAACTCAAATGCGTCGCACAAAAATACACACCATACGCTCAAACAAGCAAGCGCAACGCGAAACTCGAAATCAGATTGCAAAAGAAATTGATGTGTAAAAATCTGCAACGAACCAACACGAATTGAACAAAAGAAAGCAGAATAAAATCAATCCATCTGTTGGGGAATGCTGTGTGAATCGACCACCAACGCAGACAAATTCATGAACCAATTGCTTGTACGACAAATCACAACAAGCATTACTAGCCGTTTCGAGCTAAACGAACTCCGTACGAAATGAACTAGATATGAGAAAACAAAATTAGTAAGACGACAACAAGGATTTTGAAGAAGAACCTACGCAACCCAGAACATAAGTTCCAGATGCGTCTTGATATTAGCCAGACAAACATCGACAAGTTTTGGTTCCTATAAAAAAAATTCAGCACGTAGTTTTAGTCCTTGTTAAATTAAAATTTGTTTAATTATACTTAAACTTTAAAACTTTTTAATAATATTTTACTTACTCGTTCAAATCATTATAAAAAGTTCATCCGCAGTAAGTTAGCTCAAAATATCATTTTTAGGTTCAAATTTTAATTAGTTTTATCTTGAAATTTGGACGTTTTAAAAATTCATATTTAATTCATTACACGTTAAAAAGTTCTAATTTTTAATAAAAGAGATTATTATAATGTTCTTAAGATGCATGTAAAAAATCATTTAAAAATATAAAATTTTAAGTATAATTAAAAAAATTAATTTGATAAGGACTAACCATACTATTAATCCTTGTAAACGCCTCCATCATAGTGATGGAGTTTGTTCGTCGTTGATGTGGCAGGTTGTGTTTGTTCAAGCGAGATATTTCAACATCGAAGGTGTAGTCATCGACTGTATTCGGTTGGTGGTTATGTTTCTCAACAGATTTACACCACTGTCGCCGTCTTATCCGAGTCACTATTAATTTGACAATGGACTGTTAGGCTCGAAATAGCCATGAATGCTCGCTGTTTTTCGTTGTGGTGAGTTGCTTGTGAGTAAACTTGTTATCCGTGTTGGCGGTCAAGTTACCTCACCACCCTCAAAATAAGTTCCGTGCTTGCAAACATCACAAAGTGCACTGGTGCGCGATAGTTTGTTTGCTTTTAAACTGCTAATTAGTTGGTGCGCGTGGATTCGCTAATTATCGTGTTGGCGGTCGAACCCACCCCCCACTTTCAAGCATTTTTTGACTGACATGGGACTGTTTGGACTCGAAAGAGTCGTCAATGCTTGTTGTCGTTGTTGCAGGGAGTTGATGGCACGTGATTCGATTTCGTGTTGACGATCGATTCACTCGCCAAACTTTAGACCCGTGCTTAATTGTTAGAACTGTTTAAGGTTGAATCCACTTTGTGGAAATTTTTTTGTTTTGCCCGTTAGGGTTGTTGACTGGGTCAGGTTTTATGTCCCCCAGTTTTATTTTGTAATTTTGCCTTTTTTAATAATATATATGAGCAATGGACAATATATTAGAGTAGGGTACCAACTTAGTTGGACACTATTCTTTTTTATGTCATTTTGCTCTTTGCTTATAAAAAAAAATCCTTGTAAAATTAAAATTTGTTTAATTATACTTACACTTTTAAATTTTTAACAGATTTTTTACATACTTATTTAGAACATTATATATAGTTTTACCACAAAAAGTAGCTCAAAATTTGTTTGTTAGGTCCAAATTTTCATTAATTTAATATGTAAATTTGGTTTTAGAGAATTCATATTTAATTCAATACATGTTAAAAAACTAAAACGATTTATAAAATAGTTTCTTATGATGTTCTTAACAGGTTCGTAAAACATTTAAAAGTTTAGAAGTTGGATTATAATTAAACAAATTTTAATTTCTTTTTTGATAAGGCCAGAACAAAATGACATGTAAGGAATAGAGGACGTCTCAACGAAGTTGACACCCCACTCTAAGTCTACGTTTGTCAAATACTTATATAAATACTTGTGAGACGGTTTGACATAATTTATGAAAACAACTTTTGACAATATATTATAAACAAGGACTAAAACTATGTGCTGAAAATTTTATAGAGACCAAAACCTGTCACTTTTATTTATGAGGACCAAAAATGATTATAAGATTAAAAACATATTTAACCTTATAAAAGTTTTTAACACTTAAAAATTCATAATTTTGAGGGAAGCTCTCAAAATCTCTTCTTTTTTTGAATTGTGTGATAAGTTATTCTGCTTTCTTCCCTCCAAAAAAAAAGTTATTATGCTTTCAATTGAGTACTTCAAAATTCTGAATTTGCTAGCATTGAACCGTTCATGGTAAAAGTTTCTATTTATTTTTATTTGAATTTATTGGAAGTGATATGAGTTTAAGGCTTGGAATTTTGAGAGAAATGTAACGGTGGCAACTTTGGAAATTCTTGTTTTTTTTTTTTTTTGAGGAAAGTTGGCAATTTTGGATTTTCCCATGTTGGAAAATTAGCTCAATATAATATAGTTCTAATGTGGTTTTAGGATGAATCCGGAAAATGTTTGTTTGAATTTTTTACGATATAAATACCAAGTTTCCATCGCAGTTTACCGGTGATTAATTTTGTAAAATATTTGTCGGGCATTGGTGGATACTCTCCTCTCGATATGATTTTCTTTGGATGCAAGAGTTGTTCATGGAATCTTTGACCACTTGTTTAAACGGACCTCCCTGCCACTTAATATTTTAATAATCCAAATTCTGGATTTTTGTTGTTGTTTAATCAAAATAATGGATCAACATTTTTTTTTAATATTTAATTTGTTGAATTGTTCATTTTTGGAACATTGTTGGTTAACCTAGTGGTTATGTTTCTGAAGCTTCGAAAGACACGTTATTTCATGAATTGGCACAAGAAAGAGATTAATGAAACCAAAAGTTTTCCATTGTTGCTTGTTTAGATTTTTTGGATTTCTTTTTGGACACCCTTTACTCTCAATTATCCTTCTTTTATTGAATTTTAACTCTTTAAAACTTTTACTTTAAGCAACCATTTAAGTGTTATTAAAACCGTGCAAGCATAGTTTAATCTTTTGAAAACTTTATAGTTTTTGTCTAGTTGGCACAATTTTTAAACATTGACACGGACATCACTTGTCATATCTCATGCTGTTCTTGTGATATTGTTTCTTTTTATCTCTATTTTTTATATTTTCTTTCTCAAACTCAAAAGCCCTACCTATGAATTTTCTATGCAGAAAATACCATAACTTTTGACTTGACTAGTCAACAACCAAGGCTAAGGACAAGGTTTGTTAGTTAAATAATTAAGGGTCTGTTTGGATCGTCTTATCTGAGTACTTATATAAATACTTGTGAGACGGTTTGACAGAACTTATGAAAACAACTTTTGACATGTTTATAAGTTGTTTCAGCTAATTTTCATAAGCTCTTTAGGATAGTTTATGAAAACAGCTTATATGAAAACATTTTGACTTTTTTTTTATCTTTTGTAATAAGAAGATTTTTAGCTTATGAGAGAGTGGATGAATAAGAGACAATCATTAATGGTGATGATGACAAGAGCCTAAAAAAGGGTACAAAAATAATGCTAATGAATAAAATATTTGTTTGTTTATATAAAGTAATGATGTGGAGAATGGAGAGTGCCCTTATAAGTTAAATGTAATGCTTCTCGTGAGCAACCTAATACCACTTTTTGTTGGTTGGCAACTTGGCATTTAATTAGTCTTGTTAGTGACTTTTTAGTGTTAATCTCTTAGCTTCCATGTAAATGGTCTTTAATATCATAATACTTCAATAAAATGAATCAACATTTCTATGAGTGATAGAGATTCTTAGGGTGATTTATTGTAACTTGTTTGTATCAGCATTCAGCAAGGTATAGTAAACCTTCAAAGATGGGATGCATAGGGTCAACTCCGAAGGATTCTGGTGGAAATCGAAGGAGGCCAGGGAGTATTGGAGAGGTTTCGGTATATGTTCCTGGTTTAAGAATTCCTAAACCTGTTGATTTTTCTCAATCATCACTTGGTGATTATTTGTCGAAGAATATAATTGAACGGCTATCTGCTCTTAGAACGCGTATAGTTGTAATGGCTAGCCAAGAAGGTCCTACAATTACAAGAACAAAAAGAAAAAGTGTTACTCAACATGGTTAGTTTTTTTAGCAAAAGTAAAATTATTCTATGTGACATATAGGCGGTGTTAAATTTTATTGATGCATTGGTGTCGTGTGATTTCATCTTCAGGTGGTTCAACGCTGGCTAACCTTTTCCAGGCTCTTGAAGATTACTTGCCGGTTCTTCTAGGATTAGTTAAAGACGGTAAATCTTGTGTTTGTTCGTTAGTACCTCGATGTTTAAACCATTTACACACCATGCGCACCAACCACTTGTGCTAGACCCCAGTGGTTGATGTATGCTATCTGTAAGACAGAGAATTGATCATTACTTATCTTTATTGTGTAGGAAGTCATTTACAATACAAAGTACAGTTTGTTTGGATGAACCAAGAAGATGATAAAGAGGTAGCTTCTGAAATTCATAAATGTTACTGAGTTTAATTTGGATCTTATTTCCAATAATGAAGAATGCCGATCAATTTGTTCCGGATACTTTTGTGCACTTTTTATAGGAAACAACCATGTCTAATGCTTGGTATGAGGTGTTGTCAGTTTTGCATTTGATGGCAATGCTATTACTGTCAAAGGCTAATCTTTTGCTTCTTCCAAGATCATCCAGTGATGGTCATCAGCAGAAAGTATCAGATGGTACGTACCAATACTACAAAAAGATTGGTAAATGCTTTCAAATCGCGTATAAATGGTGACAACTGCATAATTTCTTGACATTATCAAATGATCTTGTTTCTTCTGTGTGCTTCTGTGCATGTACATTCAATGACTAGTAATTGCTAATTTGTCGCAGTAGTCAAATTAAACCGAAAAGTAAAAGTTTATAGATTCTTTGTTTTTTCATTCCATTTTGCCACAATCCGATAATGTGAAAGTTAAGATTTTGGTATCGACTAACAGAAAGCAGACGAACTTCTATTGATATCTTCCTAAAGGCTTCTGGATATCTGGATTGCGCAGTCAAACATGTTCTTCCACAGCTACCTGCAGAACTCAGGTTTGTACATATCTGGATTGTCCCATTTTTGTATTGTTTAATCTAAATAACCTTCTTCATTCCTTTGATGTTTATTACTCTGGCTTTGATTTTAGGAGAAACTTACCAGTTGATCTAGCGGAAGGAGTTCTCCGCGCACTCTCTCTACAAGCTTTAGGACAGGTATCGATGTTTCTTTTGCGTAGACTCATCAAGTGTCATTTGTATCATTGTTCCTCAATGGCTAAACCGTTATGTTGATTATGCAAACCGTTGATTTAGCATCGCTATGGAATAATGCATCTATCATAATATTATGCTCATGTTTTCCATGGAGATAGCAATTTATTTTCTCAACACTGAAAAACAATTTGTTTTCCACGGAGATAACAATTTGTCCGTCCATCCCAAAATTCATTAGTTTTCTTAATACTGTTCTAAGGGAATTTAGTTTTATCTAGGGGATTTGTTTCAACTAATGTAATTTCTGATTCAAATCCATTAATTTGTATCGTGAATCTTTCACTAGGATAAGGGGAATGTTCAATGTTTAGATACTAGATACCATTAATCTAGTTCACATCATTTTTTATGTTTATTGATTTCCTTTACTGTTTTTTCTTCAGGGTGTAGATATACAAATTGGAATGGCAATTGATAGTGCTAAAGCAACTCTTGCAGTGAAGCGTAGACTTGCATGCGAGATGCTGAAATGTTGGCAACAGGTATAACGACTTGTTTCTTATGATATGAGATCTGTACTTTACTGTTTTTTCGCTTATGTCAAAAAAATCTTAGCGATCTTCAACCTGTTTCCTTTTAGGTCTACATTGTATCATTTAGAACATTTATTTTGTCCTTGGACATGTTTGTTTTTATTCTATAATCTCTTTTTATGTCTTTAACATGTGTGCATTTTTTTAGCAAACATTGATTTGATTACTTACATTGTTCTGTTATACAGGCTCAAGATAACATTATGAACCTTCCGCTAGCAAATGGTTGGGGCGAAAAACATCACTTTCTTGTGAAATGGAAATATGTTGAAGCCAAGGTATATGCTTTTCCTCTCAGTTATTTGCATCTTTGTGTAACGAAAATCGAGGCCTAACTCATCCGTACAAAACCGGCTTGTACGGTGAGGAGCGCCTCCTCTTTATAAACTCTTCTCAAGAATCCTATCTATTCGATGTGGAACTAAATCCCCTCGAGTGTTGGCCACTAACACACCCCTCACGCTTCAGCCCACCCCAATGGGCCTGAAGCGTGGACGATGCAAGCCCAACGATGGACCCGATAGGCTCTGATACCATGTAACGAAAATCGAGGCCTAACTCATCCGTACAAAACCGGCTTGTACGGTGAGGAGTGCCTCCTCTTCATAAACTCTTCTCAAGAATCCTATCTATCCGATGTGGAACTAAATCCCCTCGAGTGTTGGCCGCTAACACTTTGTACTTGGTTATTACGTCTTCCTGCATAGTGCTACTCTCTACTTTCCTTTTTAGTTGTTGTTTTAGAGATATTACACAAACCAAGAAAACTTGTAAATTTTGTTACTTTTGATGGAATGATTTGTATTTTTTCTATAATATTAGCCTGGACTATTTATTATCTCATTCCACCTACTTCGATCTTTGCAATAAATAGTTAAGGGTATTATTGACAAAACAATATTTAATGTTACGATGAACTTTAAAAACGATTTACCAGGCTGTGGCATATTATTATCATGGTTTGATTCTTGATGAGGGAAATACAGAGAAATCTCATGGGATGGCTGTAGCTGCTTTGCAAGCAGCAGATGAATATTTCAAAGAAAGCAAGAAGTTGTGCGAGGCATTCAACACTGCTCCTCCATTGTCAAGGTTATCTATTGTCTTCCCCTTTATCCAATGCTACGCTATTATCTGTTCTCAAAACAGGTTTTTACTTTATGCTAATTGCGCGAATGTACATGACACAAGCAGGGGAATAATAATGACCTTGGAATGCACATGAAACCTATGTGATTGTGCATGTAAAATTACTATCGTACTATTTTTGTTATAAAATACTTTGGTTTACGATGAATTTAGTTTCTTGTTAAGTAAGGATGTTTTTGGAAAAATTGGAGTCTCGCTGGTTAAAACAAAAGCTCATATAGTATAGAGTATACACATATCTGTCGTATAAAGTTCTTTTGCATATAGAAAATGAAGTCTGTTATACAAGAATTCCATGGTTAGTAATATAACTACTCATTTTTTGGTCTTAACCCTTCGATTGCCAATAAAAGGGCTGTAGTAATCTAGAGTTCAACCAGGGGAAGTAAGTAAAGTCTAGCGAATGATTATTCCAATCAGGGGTTGAACTCGGCTGGAGCAGTCCTTGGCTAGGGTTTACTTGAAATATATAATCACTATTTACTATTCTAGCTCATTAATCTAGCGATTTTCACATTTGTTTTTTGTTTTGCACAAAAATAAACTATGTTCCACAAAATTTTGTACTCACTTGTTTTGATTAATCCTATGAAGCATCTTGTATTTGGCATCCTTGTGATCATGAGTTTCTTCTAGTGTTTTGTACTTTTGAAAATTTGGTCCATAGTTTCACCCCTGGAAGCAAATTGATTTTGCTCTCACTATAATTTGAATGAAAACTGGTAATTATTCTCAAATCTCCAATTGACTTTTGAGGATCATAATGAAGATGTTGTATCTTGTATGTATGTAACTATAGTTGAAGGTGTATAAAGAAACGTATTTCAAGAGCTTGTGGCATAATAAGAATTTTATACACCAAAAGCTATAGTAATATATAGAGCTTTCAATTTCAAATTTTCTGAGAAATAGAGAGGATCTTTACTCCACTTCTGCAAGAGCCTGTAACATTTTTGGAAGGCATTTATCGATCATGATTCATTGGGAATTACCATGACAATGTTTTCTTATACTATACTATAATTCCGGTCTTGTGCTGTATTATGGCCCATCTAACTTGCAGTCATGATGCAGAAATCCACCACTTTGGGGGACCATGAAATATCTCTCTGAAAAAATTCCTAAGGATACTTCAAGCAAGGTGCGAATAAACCGTGATCTATACACTCACGAAAGGTAAATTTTCCGGAGTTCATGACTAATCTGGTTTCCTAACTGCAATCTGATGATCATTCTGGTAGTACAAGAAAAGAAAAGGACTAAAAAAAACAATACTTTTATATTTTATAACAGGATCATGGAGACAGCACCAACATTGCCTGAATTTTCCTTGGCATTGAAACCAGATGAATATCAACTTCCATTAGTGGACTCTTCTTGGAGAACAGAGAACATAAAAGTGACACAAACTCATTCTAACCATCTCAATGGTGACAAATGATAAAAAATACTATGAATTTGCAAATCTTATGGAAATGTTGACTTTCTTGAAAGGTGGAAGTCAAAGAAGGGTGTTTTTGTTTTCCATTCTAGTCAATAGGAAAAAATAAAGTTTTTGTTTAGTTTTTCCATTCTCTTTTTTATTGTACTTTAATATATTAATTTGTTTTCTCTTGATCCACATAATTCAAAGATACCTTGAAAGTAGAGCTTCCATTGGCTTTAATGAAAATTTGACACTCAATGAAAAAGATAGGGGATCCTTCCCAATATATACCAATAAATAAAGACAGTTACATCATTCATTTGTTGTACAGAATTTTTGCAAGTGTTTGTGTGTAAAATTGACTTGTGCATTGGGGGTGAAACAAGTATAATACAAGCACACAGTGTTAATGTAATTTCACCAAGAGGTGGTTTTGTGATTGAATGGAATATTCGGAATGTTGATCATCATCATAATCGCCGTCAACTATTTTTCTCTTTTTAAAAGGAAGGATTAGTGAATTGAATATCCTCCAAGCTACTTTTGTGATTGAGTACATTGATTCCGCATTTTACACGAAGTGATTTCATCTTCGAACCTGCATACCTAACCTCTGCATGGAGCCATTCATTTTTTAAAACATTTCCATCTTTGTCCAGTATAGATTTGAGACTCTTGTCATGCAGTTGCAAATCAAAGACATGCCTATGGTCCTGTTTTACCTCGAGATTGCAAAATCCGTATTCATATCCATTGATGAACAGTTGGACATTCAATGGAATGAGTTCGTTATTGTGTCCTTGGTTATGTGTTGAGTATGAGTCAAAGTTATCCCACATCGATTTACAAACGACGAAGAGGGTTATGGTAGGGAGCTTGTTACGAAACCAAAAAGATACCCAAGTTCAATTTAGCAAGACAAATTACACTATACTATGAAATATGTAGTAATATTAATTAACAATGAAAAAGGAAGTCAAAACCTGATCCAGTAGCATGCGTCTAGAGATGGATGTCAAAGATTTGAAGTGCAATGCGGACAAACGTTTTAATTTCGGAGGAACCCCTTGAATTTCTCCAAGATACTTGCAACCGTTGACATTAAGCAAACTTAAAAAACAACATTCTTCAAGACATTTCGGAAGAACTGTGAAATTGTTCCATGACAGCTCTAAATGTTCCACATTAGCAAACCACGTTAGAATTATTGGATGAAAATCATCTGATGGGTTACATTTTGGGAGTCCAAGTATTCGTACATCTGAAGGTACTATGGAGCTCAGTTCAGTATTTTGTTTTGGAAATAAACAACCTGAAGAATCAGTCAATAATTTTGGCATCATGAGAATGCTACTTTGTAGAATTTGCTTTCCATGTCTCCATAGTCGTAACTTTTGAAGCCGAGTGAGATTTTGAAATGAAAATGGCAATTCTTTTATGGAAGTTCCCACACAAAGAATGTCAGTTATATTTTCCATCTTCCCTAAGACCATGTGCAATGGAGTAGTTGAATGCCATATTAAACATGTTGAACCATTGTAGGAGGGCGTTGAAAATGATAGAAAAATGATGTGGAGGTGAGAGGAGATGAAAGAAGTAAACATGTTGAATTCTGACACGCAGGGGACACGTAGCGCGCTCCTATTTGCTGAAGCTGGCGCGTGTGATGCACTCGCCGACAGGGCGCGTGAGGTGCAGAATACGCGGAGAGAGAAAGTTAATTGGATAAAGACTGGACACTTGGCAGCTTTCGATTGGCTGCTTGAATTTTTATCATATTAATAATTTGAACTAAATTATTTCATTGCAAATAAATTTTTTTTTATCAAAATTCATGATTTTTTTTTGGTCTATAAATAGAGACTTGGTTCATTTGATTTGGACAAAGAAAAAACCAAGTTTTTCACTATCTTAATCTTATTATTAGCATTCTATTAGTTTTTCTTTTGAAGTTTTAGTCTTTTTTTTAGTGAAATGGATCCCAATAATCTTATTATTAGCATTCTATCGTGATTGAAGATAATTTGTATCGTACTAAATAAATTACTTGTGTGTTGTGTGCTTGTTTGTTGTCTTGCATTTTAAGTTATTTGTGTGTCGCGTGCTTAGTTTGTTGTATTGCATTTTAAGTTAAGAAAATATAAATAAATTATTTAAATAAATTTTGTTTTCACAAAAAAAAAATTGTTAAGTGTTTTTCATTTTAATATTTTAATTTAATTATAATCGATAATTGTAATTTTATGTAATTATAAAAACAAAAATATAAAATTAAATAAAAATAAGAAATAAAAGGTGGTGGGGTAGAGTGTTGAATGAAAAAGCATTGGAGAGGGTAAAAATTGAATGAGTGTTGAATAAGAGAGATAAAATGATGTGGAGTGTTAGAAATTGAAAAGGTGGATGTTGAGTGTTGTTGAATGTTTTTCACCATTGTAAATGGTCTTAATATTTCTGGAAATCTCTCAAGACTTTTACAATACGAAAGTTCCAATGCTTCTAGAGATGTCAACTTCAAGGGTGGAAAACTCTTTCGTTCTAAAACTTGAACTGTATCTTCATAGAACCACAACCTACTATGTAACAGCCCGATTTTTGCTAGATTTATTCTATTATTTATTTATGTGTGTTTATATGTGCTTATATGTGATTAATTGCCTCTGTGTGTATTCTAATAGGTTTTCAGCATTAGAAGGGTAATATGGTCATTTTGGACTTAGGGGTATTTTGGTAATTTTGAGAGCAGGGGTAAAATAGTAATTTTACGGTGGGGTTTATTTTCTTAAGTGTTTCTAGGGAGAGCAGTATTATTTTACTAAGTTACTATTCGGTAGCGGTAATTAAGTTAGACCGGTAATTAATCGATAACATTTAACCGTTAGAGAATAGAAAACTTAGGGGTTAGTTTATTAAGATTGTAAGTCCATTAGAACAATTGATTGGGTTAGGCCCAAATGTGAGAACTATATAAACCTAGTCTTTTGGAATCTAGGGTAGAATATTATAATCTTTTGCAATTGGGAGAGAAAGATAGAGAAGAGGCTATAGGAAGAAAGGGTAGAGAAGAAGAATTGAAGGGAACCTTGGGAGCTAAAGTGAAGCTTTTGCAAGTGTTGTTGCTGGTTAAGGTAAGGGGGTTAGTTTTCAATGATAATCAATAGTTGTAGTTTTCTT
>Ga0315915_1001372_pt1 | contig 29358 bp, 16 predicted proteins | sample MpolbnodulesMG_FD_207738 | JGI IMG/M metagenome (GOLD analysis project Ga0315915, IMG submission 207738) | Medicago polymorpha root nodule microbial communities from Los Angeles, California, United States - branched nodules | ecosystem: Host-associated > Plants > Roots > Nodule | place: USA... | reverse complement strand
TATGTAGCACCAAAGCAGGTGATTGGGGGGGGGGGGGATATCGAGCGAGAATGACATTCATATGTGAGAATGATAAGAATGAATGATAGCCATAAAATTGGTTGAGATTAAAAGATGATTTTAGGAAGACATGTGCCAATTTGCACTCCTCTCACGTGTTTCCTTCTCCTTCCATTCTTTCTTATTCCGTTTCAACATTGTTTAACATTTCTTCTTCCCTTCACCTTCAACCACCTCGCACAATGGCGCCTACATCTCTCGTTGGCACGAAGCAGACACATGTAATGATGGTTTTGGAAGAGTTTTTTTTTGCCGAAAACACTGATTTTTTTTATCTGTAATGAGTTAGAGATTAAAGAAACGTGTATCAGATTTGGACAATTTGGAGGAAAATATTAAATTATTACCGCAAAATATCCAACGTTAATTAATCATAAGATTATGCATGTTATTGTTTAGTTTTAGGGTATGCTCCAAACAAAATTTACAGCTATGGATAATTTACAACTTAAATAAACTAGCATAATTATTGGGGAATAGAGCTGCTGGGGTGTTGCAAATTGGCGGTGGTTGCGGGCTTCAGGTTCCACGCAAGCAAGAGATGTGGGCGCCAGTGAGAGGTGGTTGAAGGTGAAGGGGAGAAGAAATAATGGAAGGAAAATGAGACGCCTGAAAGAAGTATAATTTAACACATGATTTCACATGTCTCACTTAACTCATCTTTTAATCTCAATCCTTCATTTTAATCTAATGTATACCATTCATTCTTATCATTCTCACGTATAAATGTCATTTTCACTTGATATGCCCAACACACACACGCGCGAGTATATGTATGTATGTATGCATACTCGACGCACAATTGTGAAAATTAATCATTCAAACCTTGTGTGACTCAAATGGATAGAAAAATCTCCCTAAGAGGTTTATTATTGTTGCAAACCCGATCTCGGATTCAAAATTCAAAGTGGGAGTCTGTCATATGTGCTTGAGCGAAAGTCGATGAAATGACTAAGTCCGACCCAATAACTAACATAGGTTTATTTTTAGATTTAAGTATGACTTTCTTAAAAGTTTGACATAGTTTAGTAACGAACTTAAATGTGTAAATGATAGTACTTCTTTACCGACAAACATTCCTCCCGTGAATGATTTTTATAATAAATTATAATTATTATATTGCAAGATATTCTCATTTTAAAGATAAAGAAGACAAGGGTAGGATAGTAAAATTGAAAAAGATACCACTTTCTCTGTTTTTTCTTTGCTCCCTTGTGGAGGAACTAAAAATGTGTGGGTCTTGCGTTTTAAACTTCCCTCTTTTTTTATCTATCTTTAAAACAGTTGAGCTACCCAACCTTTCAATTACCACTATCTAAGGGGACGTTTGTTTCAATGAAACACAAATTATTCTCAGAAATAACTTATCCGGGAATGAAAATATGAAAATTTGATTCTTGGGTATTTGTTAAAAAAAAGTCTTTAGCAAATAACTTGACATTCATGGGAAAATTGGAATTTACAATTTTTTTAAAAAACAAAAAATCTATGTAAAATATCATGGGAATGCACATTCCCATCTTTTTACAAGGGAATAAATTCATAAGAATAAGGGAAGTTATGAGAAGTTACTTCATTCCCAAGAACCTTTATACTTAGGAATATTTTTTTCTCAACCTCATAACAGACATGTGTATAATCATTCCCTAGCCATGTATTAGTGTAAATGTAATTTTCAGCCTTGAAACAAACACCCCTTTATATTTACAACACTTCCTTTCAAAGTGCACCATGCACGCAGATTAAATTATGATACTCTTCTAATGCATTCGAACACTAAAAAAAAAAGTGTTTAACATTCTCTTTCATCCCAATGAGATATTTTATGGACACAAATAAAGAAAAATGCTAAACATCTTCAAAGATTTATATCGCAAAACTCACAAATGACAAGCGTTTTATTTTAATTGGTTTCCTTGTATGGTTATACAATTTTGACTTCTCAATATGGTTATGCGGTGTAGTAACAAGGTTCTTACTCGTGAAGCTTTACGAACAAATCATTCGCAAGAAACAACACCACTCATAAATAAAATAATCGTACAAGTCTAAGCACATAGTCACCCAACCCACTCGATTTTCACCCTATTCAACATCACATTGAGATATTTCACCCATCTCTCGCCAGGTTACAAACATACAACTCAGTTAATTTTCAACCTTTTCAGATCAATGTGAACTAATTTACATTAGTGTCATTACTATTCTTGTCGCTCCTATTGGAAACCCCAATGAAATTGCGTGCAAGAGATATTTTACTTTGATTTTGTCAAAATCACAATGACACTTTATTAAAGCTCGAAAACCTTACTTTTACCTATATCACAACGCCGAATCTTAATTTTGTCAAACTAATCTAAACACGCACTACTTAAATGTGTATCTAGCATTTTTTTCCTAATGGAAAATGGTACAAAGGTTACTAACATTAGAATATTATTTTTGTTATAAGATGATGTACACTGCTTGTAGGTTCAAATGTAGCAACCTTACTTATTATTGAGACCATTGTTCAAATAGCAATTAACTAGTTCACCTTCAACCATACTATTGCATGTCAACTAGACATCTCATCATGGTTACAGAAAGACAAAATCAAATTTAAAATCTCATAAAACCCATCCTTACCCTTTCAAGCAAAAATGCTAACATAATCTATTTCAATTCACATTCTGAGTATTGCATTTTTCATCATATATCATATCATCATCATATGACAGTAATTCAAAAGTATAATAAATAAACTTTACTAAAACTATATGGTGAATTATACAAAGAGCCACGTGGACCTCACATCCAAATTTCGTATTTGAAACCCAAAATTTAACTCAAATTCATAAACCCCGCGAGATCCGATTTTCACTATGGAGCGCCCAAAAGAAAAAACCATATAATAAAAAATAAAAAAAAATAATAAATAACCTAATAACCCTTGATATAAAAACATAGATAAATACATTATTTCATTTTAGTGTTGAAAATTTTCACAAAACAAAAAAACTTCACTCGAAGAAGAGAACAAGATCTGCGAAGAAGAACGAAAGTTTCAACAATGGCTTCCATCGATAAGGAGCTTGAAGAAGAGCTTCTTGGTGCTGGTAACAAGCTTCTAGATCCTCCTTCTTCTGTGGATAACCTACTTGATATATTGATTGTAAGCACACTCTTAATCTCTCTCTCTCTCTCTCTCTTTCGATTTCTTCGTTAAATTCGTGATTTCTATGAATTTCTTGAATTTTTTTGATTATTTTGTTTTGTTCCTTTGTTGCATGAAGTTTGTTAGGGTTTCTTTGAATCAATTTTGCATGTTGTTGTTGATTTTGTGTTTACCTGAATTTCGTTGATATTTGAGATTTTTAGATTTGTTTTTAACGATTTGTTGATATTTGTGAACATTGTTAAGTATTTTAGGGTTGAAAATTTGAAAATATTTTTTGGAAAAAAATTCTCAACTGTATGATGTATAAGATGATTTTTTAAAGTTTATTGGGTTTTTAGGTTAAATTGAATCAAACTAGTTTGTTACAAAAACTGATTTGTGAATGAAACGAATTTTTTTCAGTTTTGAGATTTGGAATTTGGATAGTATATTTGTTAGGGTTGCTTTCACGGTAGCTTCATTTCTTGAATATGCTGATTTCCTAGGGTTGGATTTCAGCGTCGACTGACTAGGTTATTTTCCAACAAGCCGGGAAAAACTGGTTTGTATGTTGATATGGAGTTCATTAAGTTTTTGAAAGCCAGATTAAACTAAGAATTAACGATTTGAAACCAACGGTATATCGGGTGTACTAGGTTTATTTTTGGGAATAAAGAATGATAAAGGAATGTAGGACGACAAACGACTAGTTTATGTAAGGTAAATTAGCATGTGTTTGTTTCCGCGTCCACGATAGCCCTAGACACGCGTTATTTTGCGGCTACAAATGTTAGCTTCTCAAATTACTTACGTGTTTTTTGAGTCACGTGTTTTTGAGACACGTGTAAAAAGGGCCATAAACACGTGGCTGCTGCAACCTACCGCATAACCAAACACGTGCTTAAACTAATAAGTTTTTTGAGACACGTGTAAAAAGAGCCGTAGACACGTGGCTGTGGCAACCAACTACACAACCAAACACGTGCTTAAACTAAGAAATATAAAATATTAAATAATTGGGATATAAAGAGCCTTTCATAGCCTGTTTAAATGAGTTATTTTTGTTATTGATTTTAAGTACTGTAAAATTTTAGGAATATAATTATTTTTGCTCATTCTACCGAAACCGAATTATCTATTTATATGGAAAAACGCGGTACCAATTATATTCGTTAATCGATAGGATGTTGAATACATTTCTCGGAGTTGACAATTTGATATCTTTGAAGTAATGATGTAAAATTTCGACTGTTGTAGTGGCGTGATATGTGAATTAGTTGCTTCACATAAAAGGAAAAACATTATGTTGCAATAATACGATCTCCCCACCTTGAAGGAGTTCGATCGCAGTATCGCACACAAGTTCACAGTTTGCTGAGATCCCATGTTAGATCGCGATATTTGATTTGTTCAATCCCAAGTAAATGATTACCTGCCCCCACCCACCCCCAAACTGTAATGGAGAGTCCGTCGACCTTTGCCTTTTCATATCCAACAATTTCCGGGCCAGTAAATTGCTGGTTCTCGACAGATCCAATCCTTTATTGCTTTCTGTAGCTCTGTTCTCGACAGATCCAATCCTACTTTGCAAAGTAGCGCAATGAAATAGAAGAGAATGGTAGACGCAAGTGCATTTGTGGCTACGTTGCTCTCTTTCCAAACACAAGTGCTGTGGTGGCACATTGTTTCCATGGGTGAGCACTGTGAGCTGCAGTGGCAAGAAGACACTGTTTTGTTCCTTATTCCTGGATTGACGGGACTGGGAAGTTAGGGTAGGCTTTTATTTGCAATTGGGCTTCATTTTGTTTTTGGACCACGTGCTCAGTCAATTAAAGCGTGGGCTCTTTTATGGTAAAGAGGCAAAAGCTTTAAAAAATGAAGGCTAAAACAAGTTCATTAAAATAGGCCCATATGACCCATCTATTAGGCATATAATTTCCTGTAATTTCATTTCATTTTAATAAAAAAGATAGGATAATAACTGAAAAAATATATTAAATAACAATAATAATAATATTAGTGTCAGAAAAATGTATAATCACCATATATTAATATTACGTAGATGATTGTTTTGCGCACGCGCACACACACATATTTCATTTTGGTAGAATCTACGACCCTTGCAACCCCCCTCTCAAAGTTAGGTATGGTTTGAATTTCGACTACATTTCATGCATCAAATAGTCTCTTTGTACTAGTTTTTGTTGAAATTCTCCTTGATCTGTGCTGTGTTGGAGGAAATCCGTGGTATGTTGGAGGAAATCAATAACTTTTTAATATTTACATCACAGTCTGTGTTCCATTCATTAAATTGTTTGTGAATTCTGTTTCTTATGAATTTCTATTACCATAGTTACTTTAGTCTTGGATGTAAGGTTTGAATATTTTGTTACTTGTTCTTTTTGAGCTTTTATTTTCCCTGAGTTGTTAATTGTAAATTTGTTTTGGGGGTTAATTTTAACAAAAAAAATCGAAGAATTGAAAAACATCGTTTAATTTTCTTCGGTGTTGTCCATCTCGGATTGCAGTAAATAGTGGTTTGTTCAAATACCGCCATGCTATAGCACCGCTATCTGAAAGGCTTTTTACTAAATCACGAATCGTGGAACAATAGGGGTTTGTTTAAATTCCACTACGCTATAGCCGCTACCGAGTTTCCCTGTGAACCAGTCAATCTGTTGCAGTATAGCGTAGTATTAATTAATTTCCAATCATGGAGAAGTTATGTAGTTCTTATGACAATGGCAGTCCGAAACATTAATTACATATGCTTGATATTGCATTTTTTTTCTTCTTGGAACTGCAGCAAATTGAAAGATGCCTATCAAGGGTTGAACAATCACCTCCTGAATCTATGCTAAATGCACTGTCTCCATCATTGAAAGCATTAATTGCTGATAAACTTATAAAGCATTCAGATGCCGATGTTAAAGTTGCTCTTGCCTCCTGCTTCAGTGAGATAACAAGAATCACTGCACCTGATGCTCCTTATGATGACGACCAAATGAAGGTGCGCACAATGATTTTGTGCTGTAAATTAATTGAATTCTACTATTATCATGCTCTTAACATATTACATCTGTTGAGTTTTATGTTGTCATTTTCTTTCAGGAGGTCTTTAGGTTAATTGTATCTTCATTTGAAAATCTACATGATAAGTCAAGCCGATGGTACTCAAAGAGGACTTTAATCCTTGAAACTGTTGCAAAAGTCAGGTCATGTGTGGTAATGCTGGATCTTGAATGTGATGCCCTCATTTTGGAGATGTTTCAGCATTTCTTGAAGACAATAAGGTAGGGGCTGTACGCCGTTGTATACAAGGCCGACTTTATTTATAGTTTCTGAATGTTATTTTATTGCATTTCTTAGATTTTTCTCTGAACTTGATCCCACAAAATCGACTTGTATGGTGAGCACTGCCCAAGCTTTATAAACTCTGTTTAGGCTTATATCTATAGGAGATGTGGAACTCAGGCGTTTACTCAAATACCAGTTTTTTAACGTCACACATGATATAATCTTAAGATGCTTGTATTGAGAAATTTGCTTTTTATTAAATGGAAGGGTTGGTATTCCATTTAGTTATGAATTTTAATGGCTGATATCATTATTGGTTCTAAGTATTAAAATTAAGATATCAATGTTTCTCCTGTTGTACGCTATCCTTTCTTTTGATGTATAGCTGGATATGGGATTTTATTGCACTTAGTCATTGTATTCTTTGCACGGTGGAAAATATAAGATGAAACAGGCAGCTAATTTATTTCAACATTAATTAAATCTTTGATTCTGTGACATACTTCTTCACACTAATAGGCCAGATTAGGTGAAATGATTTCGTTTATGATTTGAATTTATCATGAGATTATTACTAGAAGCTGTAGTTCTAGTTGCAGTGTGTTTCTGGTTTCTTTACCTGGTTGGACTAGTTGGATGCAAAATGTGTGAACATGGTTCTAAGCATCTCTGTTTGAAACTTTCAGGGAACATCATCCCGAGAATGTTTTCTCGTCCATGGAAACTATAATGATCCTCTGTCTTGAAGAAAGTGAAGAAATATCTCATGAGTTACTTTCTCCAATCTTAAACAGTGTAAAGAAAGACAATGAGGTTGGAGTTTGGAATTTTCGTTTCATTCTTTTTAATAGTTCGTGATTGTTAAACTGAAGCATATTTCATTATGAATTTCTTATAATTGTCATGGCTGCTGTTATCATGATTCAGGAGGTTTTGCCAATTGCTCGAAAGTTGGGGGAAAGAGTCCTTGAAAGTTGTGCAACAAGGCTTAAACCCTCTTTACTGCAAGCTGTGAATACCTTGGGTATTTCTTTGGATGGTTATAGTGATGTTCTTGCCTCAATATGCAAAGAGACATCAGATAACTTGGCGCAAAATGATGTATGTGCTACTAGTGGTCATGTGGTAAACTTTCGTGCTTTAATGTTCATGTATATTTGATTGGATTGAAATTTTTTCTTTATGAGATAACTTATTATTTATTTCGTTTTTGGCCCAGGTACATGATCGCAAATCAGCAGAAGAGCCTGTGGAGGAGTCAGCACAGGTGTGTCTGTTCTTCCTATATGTTTTCGTTTTTTCATTTGGTTGTTCTGTTGTTCACCCTTCAGCTTTTGGGATACTGGAACATGTCAATTTTTCTTGATTAGGTGGATAGTGAGATTACAAAAGAAGCCATGCCACCACAACAAGATAATGCTGCTGGAGACAGATCTCCCAAGTCTGTCATGAGCAATGGCATTGCACAGGCTGGTGAAGATGATACTTTAGATGTTTCAAAGTCCCTTAAGAATCAAGATGGTACCGACTCTCCTGTTCTGCCCAAAGGTAATGATGAGCGCGATGATATGGACACTGAAAAAATCGACAGTATAGAACCAAAGCTGGAAAGAAGTACCAGGAGGAAAGGAAAGAAAGCTAGCTCTTCAAAATCGACCAAGCCTTCTAAGAAATCAAATGTTGTTAGTGACAAGGAAGCTGCGAAAACAATTGACTCTAAAAGTCCTGAAAAAGAGGTTCCTATTTCTCTTAATGAGGATAGTGTTGTTGAGGCTACCGGAACTTCAGAGAATGACAAAGAGATTAAAGCTAAGATTTCATCACCTAAAGCAGGTGGCCTTGAACCTGATGCTGTTGGTTCTCCTTCCCCAAGTGAGAGCAATCATGATGAGAATCGTTATAAGAAACGTGTACGAACAAAAAAGAACGATAGCTCTGTGAAAGAAGTAGCTGCAGAAGATATTTCGAAAAAGGTGTCTGAAGGAACATCGGATTCTAAAGTAAAACCAGCAAGGCCGTCGGCAAAAAAAGGATCCAGTCGTAGCTCTGAAGTGAAAATGCCTACTGTTGTACACGCAGTTATGGCGGCTGATGTTGGGTCATCTTCGCAGAAGCCAGAGGACAAGAAAAAGAAGACACATGTGAAAGGTAGCTCAGAAAAGGGTCTAGCAAAATCTTCTGCTGAAGATGAGGATAAGGTACTTTTGTGCTTGCTATTCCTAACATTTCTTTGCTAATATTCATTTATCACCAATATGGTATATTTTTTTGTCCAAAATTAAGTCATTGACTAATTTTGCAAATGCTTTAGGTAACGGTATCTTCACTTAAGTCAGCTACGAAAACAACCAAAGATGAAAATTCAGAGGAGACTCCTAAGACAACTTTGAAGAGGAAGCGCACTCCTGGAAAAGAAAAGGTGTGGACCCTGTTCTGTTAATTTAGAACTTGGATGATAAAACTTCATAATGCATTGTCCTTTTGGAACTGTCCTTTTCGCAGCTATATGGTTTATGTGCTGGACTTTTGCCATGTGCTCAAATATTTTGCGAGAATTTTTTGATGCAATACTGATTTGTTGAAATAAATAATACTGATCAATTGTTATAATGCAGGCTCCATTATTTTTCAATGTGAGCTGTATTTTTCTATGTTGTTCTAAAACACTAATCACTATTTCTTGTTAATTACACAGTTTTAATTATTTTTCTTAGTTTGGCTGTTGATCTTCTGACTGTTGTCTCAGGGGTCTGATATCAAGAAAAGTGATCAAAGTCTTGTTGGAAAAAGAGTTAAAGTTTGGTGGCCAGATGATAATATGTAAGTACATGGTTATTCATTTTGTGATATGCTGTGACTGGAAATTTTACTTATGCAGGGTCAGGGACTGGGAGTGTTGTATGCTGTTAGGCTCAATTTGTAATTTGTACTTTTTGCATGCCTGGTTTAAATAAGCTGTTTGTTTTACTTGGTATAGATGAATGATGATTTTGTCCTTAGCTTAGCTTTGGCTTTTAGGTGTTAATAATAAATATAGTTGTGTGTACTCATACTGTCCTGAGCATCTAATTTGCGAACTTGTCTACTATCTTTGTTGTCGCAACTAGCAATTGCTTCATGTCTGCTATACTGTTAGGTTCAATGCTTTGAGCTCACAATTTTTTTCTGGGCTTAATATGTACGTCTCTTGTTTTAACTACTACTTATATAAACTGCTAAATCCTTATTGTAGTGAGACCATGTTATATTAAATAAACTGTGACTATGTTGCTTTCATTAAAATTTGCTGTATAAAAGCTCTGTGATGAAATGCTGGGGCTAGGGAGAGATATACTTTACATTTAAGTAATATACTAGAGATTATGTCTTTTTTCTTTTTCTTGGCATCAAGTGATGATATGCATATTCCACTTGATGCTGTTCACTTGTTTACCATGGTAAAATTGCGGTATAATATATCTGGCAACACAATCTTCTGCAGGTTTTATAAAGGTGTTGTTGATTCTTTTGATTCTTCTACTAAGAAGCACAAGGTGATTTGGGAGCTATATTACCTTCACTTTACCCTGTTGTCCCCTTCCAATTTATTTCAGTAAAAATTTTCTACTTCTGTTTTGTTATATAGATTTACCCATTTGAAAAGTAAGCTGTTCAAATTCGTCTATTATTGCAGTCTTCAGTTAGCTGTTTATTTTGCAAAAATATTTTCTATTTCACATGTGTTATTCACTTTTGATTGCAAAATAATTTCAGAGTTTGATTGGTTTTGTTGGAAATCATTTAGTTAGTTTTAATTACAATAATGTCACCTCATTGGTTTGTTTTCATTTCCATTTTTGTTCAATTTTTCCTTGGAAAAAACTATGAAAACAGGAAGACCAACAATGACCTTGTTTTCACTGTCTTGTTTCAAAAAAAAAATTAGAAAACAGAAAACCAGGCTTGTTTTTCTATCCGTTTCAATTTATATATACAAGGGATAGAAATAAAAAGTTCTCTTAAAACAAAAACAGGCCTTTATTTTTATTGATAATACAAAGGCAACTTTTTTTTTGGGCAATTAAAGATGAGATGAGATTAAGAAATGGAAACAAAAAACATTTTTCAAATTAAATAGGTCCTTCCTTTCTTAATTAAAGCATTATTTTTAAATGGTCAAATAATATAATCTGCTTATATTGCTTTCATCTGACAGTTGTCTACTTGTCTCTCTGTTTTAGGTCTTATATGACGACGGTGATGAGGAAATATTGAACTTCAAAGAGGAGAAATATGAAATTGTTGAAGTTGATGCTGATCCAGATGTGGTGGGTTTCTCTCCCTTCAATTTCACATGTTAAAACTTTTTCCATGTCTATAATAATATTTGCAATTTTTCCTCTTAACAGGAAGAAGGAAGTCATCAAGCAAGCCCTGAACCTTCTGCTGATATGTATGCTCCGTTGTTTTTGTTTACTTAAGATGTCTTTTCTGTTGTATTGTTAGAAAAACCATCTTAAAATTATTTTGAATCAATGTTCGTAGTTGGTGGCATTTCCCTGTTGTGGTCATAGTTGCATCGCTTGTCTGATATCTGTGTAGTTTGTTTATTTTATTGTTTATGTCTGTTAGCAAATTGTTTTGATGTATTCCTAATTTGTTGGAATTCTGCCTTGATTTGTGCTACTAAAAGCTCAGACTACAATGTTTACAGAAATCTTGGTCTGAACTCTGAATGATGATTTGCCCATGCCTTATGTTGAATTGAAAAATAAGAATCCTTCATGTGATTTATTCTGTGGCATTTTTTTGAACTAGTCTTTTAAAAATGATCTCATTTTGCCTGACCAATTGGTGGCTGCATTTGGTGATTGTGTTTTCTAGCTGAGCTTCTGCCTTGAGTTTTTGGGTTGCCCATTCACATTCACTTGTTTTTATGATTGTATTTAGGCCGCTAAAAAAGAAAGGGAAAACAAATGCTGGTGAATCAAAAAAGGAAGTAAAGAAGGAATCTTCTAAAAGGTTAGTGAATGTTGTTGATTAATGTTTTTTTTATTCTTCTTTTGAGGTTTTAACTTTTTACTTTGGTTTAACTAGTAGTGGAGGAGCAACATTGAGTAAATCAAAGGCACCATCTTCAAAGTCTAACCAAAAGTCCAAGGTTGTTGGCAAATCTGATGGTGAAGTTAGTAAAAAATCTAAGGATTCTGCACAAAAAACTGGTGGTAAATCTGAGGATCGTTCTGTGAAAAGTGGTGGTAAATCTGAGGATCGATCTGTGAAAAGTGGCAGCAAATCTGTTGATTCTGCACAAAAAAACAATTCCAAGAAGACTGATGGTTCCAAGACAAAAAAATCCAAAGATGATGATGTTGAAACACCAAAGCCTGCTGCTGCCAAGTCTAAGCAAGAAACTCTGAAAAGTGGAAAATCCAAGCAAGGAACACCTAAGATTGCATCTTCCTCCAAGACAAAATCCACCAAGAGTACTGCCAAGGTGAAATTTAATTTGTTGCAGGAAGAAGATTCTGATAATGAGAACTCTGATGATTCATCAAAAGAGGTTGAAGTCGCAAAGGTTAAGACACCAAGTTCTTCAAAGGCTGGAAGTGAGGTCAAGAGTGGAAAGAAGCGCTCAAGAAACTAGAAGTGGATGTCTACGCTGCTGCATTCTCATTGTTTGCTCATCAACATTTTGGACAGCCCTTTCTTTTGTCAGTGCCCTCTATTTAAAAGTGTGTTAATCTCCTAATTATTTGTAGCAGTATCTGTAGAAGTGTAGCTTAGTTCAGTGGCACTGTAGTGCTAGTTTGTACTGTTCAATTGCTCCCCCTCCCCAAATTATAATAGGTAGAGTTTATTTAATGGTGATCAAAGAAAATGTTTAGTTAGTAACCTTGTTGGAGAATGTTTTGGCACTTCAGATAATGATAGGATGATAAAACTTAACTATCAACTTGAGTTGTGTTGAAAGTGCATGTTGCATGACTGTTGAAGGAGCTCTCATAGGCCAGGCCATGGGTTGAGATCCTCTTGATTTTCTACATAAAATGAAAATGTCAATTGCTTTTTAAATTAAAGACATTAAAACTTTGGTAATGAAACAAATAGAAAAGGTGAAAAATGGAGAGGATCTTAACTCGTTAAGATATAGTTTGTGAGAGAGAAAAATCCTTGTTTGAAGACTTGTTTTTATCGGTTAATGTGAATCATATCCTAATACGTTTCTAGAAAATTAACATCAATGTTTAAAAAAAAAACGTCTATTTTATTTTATGAACCTTTTTATTTGCTGTCCAGCATGAACTGTGTATAATGTGTGCGCTTCAGTGACTTTAGGTCAAGACAGTTATGATGGCCCCTTTGTAAGCATCTATGACCAATGCATAATGTCATATGTATAATGTAGTATATCTATGTTGGGTAAATCTGACGCATTTTTACTCTTTTTTTGTTGTCGATGTCGACACATTTTTACTCTAGTTTTACTAATTAAAAAAAAAGTTAGATACAAATATAAGCACGTGTAGTAAAGCAATACATTAGTCTCTTCAACATAATCATCTAAAATATTTAGAAGATAATTGAAACCCAAAAGGAAAAACTAATATTATTATTAAAGAGAAATATACTCGAATGTAACGAAATTGCATATGAAACATTGAAAAGAGGAAAAATGAGGGTGGAGGTCAGAGAGATACTAATATGGAAAGATGAAAAAGCAATAGGTTAGTTGTACTTAGATATTTTCCCCAAACATCAATTAACCATTTTGGAATGCCGTCAAAGACACAAACGGTTCATTTGTTGTGCCTCAAATCCAAAGCCTTGCAGTACTACAGGGAAATAGTACACTACAAAATATGAGACTGGCAGGAAGGAACAGCAGTTAGGAAACAATGATGTCGGGCAAACTTACTTAAATCAACTATAGTAAGTACACTAATCCACTAAAGTACTACTACACATTATTGATACTCTAACAAATATAGAACACTGTACTATTATGTAGCACCTATGGTCTTAAATAACAGCCCCAGAGGCATAATAATAGGAGTATATTTAACACTTCAGTGTTTACTAAGACACCTAGATTTTTGTTGGAGATTTAGGTGTTAGAAAAAAGTGGGGTGTTAGAAAAAAGTGGGGTGTTAATAGATTTTTTGAAATAAAAATGATCCAAGTACTAGAAGTAAGAACAGCCAGCCAGCAGAGCAACAACATGACTAAAACAAACAAGCCTAGGAACTAGGAAGAAAAGACACGTAGCTACACTTTGCTGAGATCAGATTCCTCTAGAATTTGATAATATTTTATTTTATTATTTTTTTTACTAGAAAAACACATTGCACTAAAAAAGAATTCATATAATTCAATACATTTTGAAAAAAATAACAAAATCAATTATATCAAAAGTTATAGAAAAACACATTAATAACATTCTTATTCACCGATTCTTAATATTGTATTAAGACTCAAATATTTGGTTAAACTGAAAAAAATCTTTTAACATTATTTCTTAAACGAAGTGTTAAACATCTGAAATATATACAACTACTAGTTTCAGATTAATACCAAATAAATAATATTAACATTTTGAGTTAAGCTTTATGGACAAATAACATTCATATATTATTAGTGATACACGTTACAAAACTTTACCATATTATTATTAACTTATTAGATTGAAGACCAATGACTCAATGTTACTTTTTTTTGGGTAGATAGACGAAATGACAAAGCCATTATAAACTCACACACATAAGTGAAGGTATGGGGTTCGAACTCCGATCATGACACCCGGCCTAACAATTTCGGCATTTTACCAGTTGAGCTAGGACTTCTGGATGACTCAATGTTACTTTAGTCTGTCTCATTTATCTCTTTTAATATTTTTATTAGTTTTTTAATTAATAAAAAAAGTGAAACTTCATACAATTTTCTTTAGGGTCTTCCCTCAAGACTTTGTTGTATATTGATTGATTATTTCTCAGAAAAAAGCAAGAAACATCTATTATTGTTTCAAGCATGCTTGTGCATTTTTTTTTTTAATATAACTTTTTCTTATTATATCTATCTATATGAATCATGATCATCTTCAAAACCATATAATAACTAATCAAAAGTGAAAACCTTATTTCTTTCTGTCCTTTCAATTGTTCTTGTTTTCTTGCTTTTTCATCTTTATTCAAACAAGACAATAACATCACTTTAAGGTTTTTCAACAATCATATTCTGTCTTTATTTTCAACCATTCAATTTGTGACAAAAATTCCATATTTATGATGTTTCAAAGAAACCCTTTATACACAAACCCTGAACCATGCAACCATCTTTCAGATTACAAGCTTAAACATGGTTTCAATGGCTACAAAGCTATTCAAAAGCTACTTGTAACTTCTGCAATTGGTAGAACTAGTTTGAAAAAACCAAATTTAAGAATACCCAGATGCAGTTTTTGTAATGGTTGTGAAAAGAGGGGTTTTTTATGCTTGATTTGTTCTTCATTCTGTTGTTTGGATCATACCCTTTTGCATATTCAAACTGAAAATGGTCATGATTTGTTTGTTGATGTAGAAAGGTGTGAACTTTTCTGTGGGGTGTGTTGTGATCAAATTTATGACCCTGATTTTGATCAATTTGTTATGGCTAAACATTCAATGGTTTTGCCACAAGGTGTTGTTGGAAATGAGAGTATTGGTCAGAGGTTGATTAAGAGAAGAAGATTGGTTTCTGGGGTTGGATTGTATTTGCAAAATGAATCTAAGTTTAGATTTGAAACCAAAGATCTGAGAGGAAAATCTTGTTTTCCTGAGGGTTTGAGGGGCTTGAACAATTTGGGTAGTACTTGTTTTATGAATTCTGTGTTGCAAGCATTGCTACATGCACCTCCTTTCAGGGACTATTTCTTGAGTGGTGGACATAGTTTGGAAGATTGTAAGAGAAGAACGACGGAACGGTTGTGTTTGATTTGTGATATCAATGCTGTTTTTTCAGCTATGTATTCCGGTCATCGAAATCCCTATAGCCCTGCTCAGTTTCTCTACAGGTCTGCCATTGTTCTTTATGTCATTACATTTCCTTATAGCTTTTTGTCTCATGATAATAGTGGCTAATATTTATCAAAGGGATCCAATCTGCCTCTGTTGTGTTGTGTTTTAAATGATCATGATAAGAGAAATTGCTTCATTTGTGAAATTACTTAATTGAGTGATTCTGATTGCGATATTCAACGAGCTGGACATGAATTGGTTTGAGTAAGTATTGAAAACAGGAAACTTGTTGCTTCATCGAGCGAATTGATTATCATGAAAATATGCCTTTTGGTATGACCGAAGTGACAAAATTAGCGTTTTATGATGAAGCTTTTGGTAACCAAGCACATTTGTTGTCGACTCTAGCTTGATGCTTTTCGTGAAAAGTTTGAAGTTGGTGATTTGTTTATATGAAATTGTAGCTAGTTGGCTGGAACAACTTCAGTTGAAACCCAACTTTTTTATGAGTTTGGATTTAAACCCAAAATTTGTATGGCTTTGGATTAGGACCTTACTATGTTGCTTTGCTTTGGTCCTCGAATTCCTGTTTCTTTTAAATGGTGAAACTTTTTGTTTTTGTTTCAAGCTGGTGGCAGCATTCAGCAAATTTAGCGAGTTACGAACAACAGGATGCTCACGAGTTTTTCATTTCGATGTTAGATGCAATCCATGAGAAAGAGGGCATAACAAAGAACGGAAGCAAAGGTATTGAGATTCTGATACTGGGTTTTTCTTCTGCAATTTTGTTGTCTCATATGCACTGTGGTACTATCTATGTTATGACTTTTGACAACTATATCTGTTTACATAATGTTTTACCATACAAAAAAATCATATTTATGCAATGTAACTGTTACATATTAACAATTTTAACATTAAATATTCATTCTGAACTTTTTCATTGTCGTGAAAACATTGTTGACATGTCTTTTATATGAAAAATAAAGAAATGACTAACAAGAAGTGGTATTTTCACTCGTAAAATTTAGGTTGCGCCGAACTCAATCCTACAAAACCGACTTGTAAGGTGAGAGAAGCCTCCCACTTTTAAACTCATTTTCGGTCGTATCTAATCCAATGTGAGACTTACACACAACCTCACACATCCAGCTCTGGAGTGTAACTCACATGACCTAATAGCGGTTGACTTGATAGATCTTAAATAGGCTCTAATACAATCTTAAGTTGGGTCTAACACAACCCTAGAAAACCAGCTTGTATGGTGAGGGATGTCTTCCACATATAAACTCATTCTTAGGTTTATTCTTGTGCAATGTGGAACTTCTCAACATTCACATTACTCGGTTATTATGTTTTACTCAAATACATGATGCATAATTATTGCTTTATACAGGCAATGGTGGTGATTGTCAATGCATTGCTCATAAAGTGTTCTATGGACTATTGAGATCAGATGTTACCTGTATGGCCTGCGGATTCACCTCAACAACCTATGACCCTTTTTTGGACATTTCACTTAACCTCGATATCAATATATCTTTGACCGAAAAGGGTAAAAAACTTACCAAACAGAATGCGGATGACAACATGTCAACACTTCTCGGTTGTTTGGATTTGTTCACTCGGCCAGAGAAGCTAGGGTCAGATCAGAAACTTTACTGCCAAAATTGTAAGGAGAGGCAGAACTCGTTGAAACAAATGTCTATTAGTAAACTCCCTTTGGTACTTACTTTGCATGTAAAACGATTTGAGCATTCTTTCGTTAAGAAGTTATCGAGAAAGATTGACCGCTACCTACAATTTCCATTCTCCTTGGACATGACTCCATATTTGTCCTCTTCTATCCTCAGAGCCAGATATGGAAATCGAATTTTTAATTTTGGAGGCGATGAATCAGATACATTTTCCAAGTTCGAGATTTTCGCAGTGGTGACACATTCGGGGACACTCGAGTCTGGCCATTATGTTACTTTTGTACGGTTAAGGAAGCAATGGTATCGATGTGATGATGCTTGGATAACGAAGGTTGATGAGGCAACAGTAAGAGCTTCACAATGTTATATGATCTTCTATGTTCAGAAGACTTTGTACAATAAAGCAAATGAAGATTTGAGCCACCTTCCAAATTCACCTGGAAGAGAGATTTTGATTCCTATTGCTGGTTGTTGCTAGAGAGGATATTAAAGAGAGTACATGGCATCAAAACCGAATAGATCCCTGAAGCTAATGCTCAGCGAGAAAACCGTTTCTCTTTGATTCTCTCGCTTGGCTTTGGATAATCACAGTTTGTAGTTGACAATATCGATTTTCAGGGAATACTGATAAGTTCAAACTGCAACAAGGTGGATGTGGAAACGAAAAACAAGGTTGCTAATTGTGGATATATCCATGTGGTTATGTTGACTGCAGTTTGAAACGGAGATTGATGAGTCAAGCAACTTGAACTCTTCAACAACTTCCTACAATTATGCTTAATGAAATTCTTTAAATGCAGGTTAGTCATGTACATAACTCATTTCAACTAGGATAATAAGAGTTGTTCAACAACCATTCTTTTTTCTCCTCTACCAAGGGAATAATAACATGGAGAAAAAAGAAAAATCAAGGGACAAAAAAGGGGTTATGTGGATGGTTGTTTCATTGAGAGTGTGGATTTGAAAAAAGAGGTTGCTTCATTGGTGCATAACAAACAAGGGTATTGTTAAAGACACGTTTATTCATTTAAAGGGGATGTGAGGAATATTATGGATCTAACCTAAAGGTATGGTTGTGTGAAAATTACTGTTGTTGCTGTTGCTGCAGCTATTTGATTAATATGTTATATTGAAGTTGAAGAAATTTGTTAATTGATAATAGGATGCTTGTAGTTTACTCCACCTGGACTCAATTATACAAGTAAAAGTAACTAATTACACATATATTAAGAAAAATGGTTAATTTCATTTAATTTTCTTGATGTAATCAAAATACTAATTGTGTTTTACAAACTATTTTTTATTTAATTTTGTATGGAAACTTTATTTATTTTGGAACATGCCACTGTGTACCATGATGGGGTTTCAGGCTCTTATATTTCCTTCTCATAAGGATGAAGAGATGAAAAAACATCCATTAATCAAAATAAATAGAGCTAGACAGATAAGTAGAGCTGAGCAGCAGACGAGTTCAGTCGATTTTCGGCACAAAAAACCTTTGATCAACTAAAGCATGGAATGTTACAAGTGGTATCAGAGCATACCTATCAAGCGGAAGTTGGTGGGCACGTGACATGTTGAGGGTGGGGAGATGAGCATCTTTTGGCACACTTTGGCACATTTCTAGACAAATAGACAATTGGCGACATTTATAGTATTTTGGGATGTTACAAAGTCCCACATAAACTTGTCAAAAATTTTACCCAACTAGTTTTTTTTTCTTCCTTTGTTAGGGACTTGATTTTTTTGTTTGTTGGTAATATCAAATTTAGCTTTCAAAAGAGCACCATCTACCTTCACTAATATCATCAAATTCAAAACACGTAACATTACTAACACTATGGTACTAATAAGGTGTTGACTTAGTTATAAGAGTTTGATGACTTAGTTATAAGAGTTTGATCTTGTAATTTTAAGAGAAAATGTTTAAATTCTCTTGAGAACAGTTATAAAATGATCAACAATGCCACTTTAGTTAATAATAATTTTCCATTTCTCAATAATTTAAAAAATATATAAAAGACATTTATACTAACAATTACAACTTGAAAATCCAAAATACTATGATACCACAAAAATAGAACTAGCAAAATCATAACATGTAACAAAAAAAGAGAGATCTTCCATAACTTGTCCCTTATTAATTTTCCTAGTTAAGGAATTATAAAAAGAAATATTTTCTTGAAAATTGTGTATCTTACATTTTGAAACTTGAAAAAGTGTTGTTTTTAATGTTAATTTTCTCTTTTCTTTCCATTTTAAGTTGCTTAACTATTGCCCCGGGGTACCTGTTAACATGACCAATTTTCTTATGCAATTTCTCACGTAAAGTAACTAAAGAGTCCACATTATCATTTTAATTGAATCCTTGTGTCGGAAATTCCCCAAATAGATTCTCCATTTCCATAAAGAATATAGTTGACAACTTTGAGTTCCAGATTATCCCCTTTCTAGAATAGATCTTGGGGAAAAAAGTTTTACAAAATCGATATTGTCTGGTATTTCATAGTTGCGATCCATTGGACATAGATCCAATTGTTAATTTCTTTGTACTCCTTCCATTTTTTTTACCGTTTCGGGTGGTGTCAAAGATAGAACTTTGTCGGGATATCTTATCCCTCTCTTTGAGAAAATGGATATTTTCAAAAAATATTTTTAATACGATTTTTTCTTTCTTTTTTAATCGGACCAATCCGCCTACTCGACTTCTTATATTGAAAGTGATTGGTGTTCCTATTCCAACGAAACTATTAGTTCATAGACTAAATTGTCTAAATTTATTTTTGTAAGGTATTTTTTTTTTACTTTCTCCAAGGGGGTAATATGGATTATGTTGGTTTTCTTAGGGACTGTATTATAATGAGACATCATTCTTAAATATAATTTATGATCTTTATAATTTTATTAACGAATTTAATTTTTATACACTAGCGTAAAGATTTTTTTATTTGAGGGGTACTAGTGTAATGACTAATGAGTTGTTATATTGTCAATCAATCATAAACATTAAATCAAAAAATATTTAATTTTTACAATAATCACTTCTAAAATTACATATATGATTAGTTGTGATATATGATAACGGTTTACTTTTATACTTACACTTTATTGAGAGGAACTTTTATACTTATATGATCATTGTTAATAACCTTTACATTTATTTATCAACGTCCTCCTATGATGGTTTTCTCTCATCTCTCTCGATCGGAGCCCCACCTTCAAAAAAATTGTCGGTCACGTAATTTCTCCATCAAGCATAAAAGTCACATTTTCACAACCCAAACAAAAAAACATATATTTTTATTTTAAGAAACATATAACAAGAGGTTATTTTAGTTTTACAAAAGAATATAAGCAAAGTTGAAGAGGAAAAGGTAATATGTAGAACATTCACCATATGATCAGTAGATAGAAGAAACCGAGGAATACCCCACTTGAAAAGATTTACAATAATGTTGTCAGAAGACAAATATTGACATGTGAAAAAACGGAATTTAGTGTTTCGTCAAATTTGAGTTTCTTTGTCATGAATCTTTTTTAAAAGATCTTATTTTCTTCATAGTGATACAGTTGAAACTTTTCAACTTTTTATTTGAGTGTAGCTTTTTTTTCTCTCTTCATTATCCACAAAAAAAGTATGTCATTAGTATTTGTTTTTTTAAAATGTATCCAATTAACCACACCTATTTCATTAACCACGAAAATGTAAGTTATAAACAATTTATTTTACATTTGTTAAAAAAAATATTTTACATAGTTTTTAAAATGACAAAAATACATAGATTTATGTAAAATAGGTGATTAAAGGCTTAATTGCATGTTTAATCCCTTATGTTTATTTTAGTTTTCAATTTGGTCCCTTATGTTTTAAAAGTTTCAAGTTGGTCCCTTACGTTTTAAAAGTTTCAAGTTGGTCCAAAACGTTACTCATATTGGTATAAGTTAGTCCATTCCACGACATGATATTAAGTTTAATAAAACAAAAGAATTAAAATAATGTTTTAAAACTGATTTTCTAAATAAGTTAAGTTCCATCACTCATATTGTCAGCCCGAATCTTTAATCGTTATGTGACTGAAGGGACTAACTTATTGCAATGGGAGTAACGTTTTGGACCAACTTGAAACTTTTAAATCATAAGGGACCAACTTTTTAAAACATAATGGACCAACTTGAAAACTAAAATAAACATAAGGGATCAAATATGTAATTAAGCCATGATTAAATCTTTCATTTTTTTTTAAGGAAAATCTTTCACTTTTGTGATTAATGAATTAAACAAAATGATTAATTATATATGTGTGTTATAAATTAGTTAATAACATACATTTTTATGGTTAATGAAATAGTAAAATTGATTAATGACACAATCATATACAGTAGAAACTCTATAAATTAATAATATCAGAACCGGAGAAATTTATTAATTTAGAGAGTTATTAATTTATCGATAAATTAATAATTATTAATTTAAAGAGTTTTTAAGTAATTATACAGTACATACCAACAAAAAGGCAAATTAGTCTATGCCTCTTAGAATTACGTTGCAGCGAACCCTGAGACTCAACGTAAATTAGTAACTATTGTGTCCATATGCATTGGAAAAATACAATACAAAAATACAACACCTGAGCTATCGGATGCAATAAGAAAAGTTAGAGATGAACTCCAAACAGACTTGAACTTTAAAGGAAAACGGACAACTATTGAATCATATATTTCAATAGAGTGTAATATATTTTTTTTTCAGTTTATATGAATTATTAATTTATGATTTTCTTGGGATCGAAAATTATAAAGGATCTCCTGAAAAGTTATTATCTTATTATTTTATCGAGTTTTTCAGTTTTTTACATTGGCCCAAGTCGGGACCGAACAAATTTATTATTTTAGAGAGTTTATTAATTTACCGAGTATTAATTTAAAGGGTTTCTACTGTATTTATGTTACAACAATAATCTTCTATATTTAACAAATTAACTGGACAGTTTCTACTGTACAATAAAAAATTGACATGTACCGCTACAATCGGTCTAAATTAATAGTTAAATAGGATTTTTCTAATGAAAATTGTTTTCCTATCATTTAAAATTATAATAATTAAATACTATTTACCAAAAGTGTCAGTGAGATAAATTTTATTTTATGTTTTAATTTTTATTATTCAAATCAGTGAATACTGAATATTTTTTCTATAAAATGTAAAAAAAATAATATTATTTTTATAAACAATGAAATGTTTTTTTTTAAGGATAAACAATGAAATGATGTTTCTTAAATATAAAAATCGATAGATAATTTTTTATTTCATATAAATCAATTTTTTTTGAAGGATTTCATAAAAATGACCGTTAACTCATTGATTTAAGAAATAATTCTACTGTATCATATTTCCTCTGTTGCTAATTATAAATAAATTTGACTTTTTTGATTCATTTAATTAATGATGTATGTGATTCATATTGTAAATCGAATGCATCATTAATTGAATGAATCTAAAAAGTTAAATTTGCTTATACTAAATAATTTATGTATAAAAGACATCTTTTTACGAAAAATAAATAAAAAAAACATCTTTTTATGAAAAAAAAATAGACAAAAAATAAAAAGTTACTCACCCTCAAAATGATGATGATGTCAAGTAGACATAATTTCCATTTGAATTGCCAGACTTAGGAAACATCATTGAACGACCAGTTTGCGTTTGTTTGTTTGTACTCAGACCTTACAACAGCTGTCTGTCTCATCCATTTTGATTTACCCATTCCCTCACTTCCTTCAAGATTTCATAACCCAAAGTCTTCGAGGCAAGTGGCATACATTGATTAAACCCACCAGTCCCCAAACAACATTTTTTTTTTACCATGTTTTATTTATTAATGTCTAATGTGCATAAATTCACTTTTTTTGCACAGTATACATAAATTTCATTTTTCATCGTGAAATCAATAACTCATATCATATCACATTTAATTTAATTCAATTGTAAAATTTATTAATTAAATAGTACTCCTTCCGTTCCGTAATGACCGAGTCATTTATAAAAAAATATTGTTCTAGGAGTTTTGACCAATTTCAGTTTTCAATACAACATTAATTATTTTTTTCAATTATAACTCTAATTAATACTACTTTTATCACTCTCAATACAATATATTCTATTTTACATTTACGATATAGAAGAATCCACCAATATTTGACAAAGACACTCAAAACGACTTTTCTTTTTCTTTCATTTATACATTTTTTTTTAATTTGTGTGAAAAGCACAACTATCTTAGTTAAAGTAAAAGTAAAATTATACACTTTTTTATTTTTATTTTCACACCATATAATTGAATACACATATTTTTATATTTAATATTTTAATTTGTGGCTTTAAGCAAATGTTAACATTCATTTACCTTAATTATTAAAATAAAAATCTTAGGTATTAAATAAGGATAGAGAGAGATCCATAAAATTAACTTGAATATAACTCTTTGTCATGCTCATCGTTTACTTTGCAAAATCCTTGTTTTCATTCTTTTCTCAAACTGAAATCACAAAAAAATGATTACAATCTTTGAAAGGGTAGTATAGTACTAGATTGACACCATGAGAAGCACAAAAACAGAAAACAATTTTTTTAAGTAGTTTTCTTTCAAGCATAGTAGTAAATTTTTTTGTCAAAAAAATAACAAGTATAACAATGCAAGAAGAAGAAAATCAAGAAGATTCAATTCCAGAATCTGAGCAAAAAAATGAAGAAAGAAAGTCAAAGGGGGTTAGGATATGGAAGTGTTTTTGCATTCCAAGTGAATGGTTTAAAATGCTTTCAAGAGAAATGCATTGGAGTTTTGTTTTTGGAGTAGTTGTTGTTTATGGAATAAGTCAAGGTTTAGGTGGTGCTCTTGCTGGTGTTGGAACAAAATATTATATGAAAGATGTTCAGAAAGTTCAACCTTCTGAAGCACAGGTTTATGCTGGAATTACATCTATTCCTTGGATTGTTAAGCCTTTATGGGGTCTTCTTACTGATGTTCTTCCTATTTTTGGATACCGGCGAAAACCTTATTTCATTTTTGCTGGTATGTTTTCTTTTTTTCTGATCTTTGTTCAAATGTGTTGGATATATTAAGACATCTAGCTCAATTTATGTTGTAGATGGGAATTTTGATTATTTGTTTGACAAAATATTGTAGATTTTATGTTTCTTTGTTTAGCCTTTATAAGTTGTAAACCTTTTGATGTTTATCAAATTAAAAGGAACTTCAATGAATGTTGAAGTGTTAGTTTAGTGAGTTGTAAGCGCGGTTTATAGGGTTGAAGCTTGATATCTTAAAATTCGGGTTAGACGTAAGTTAATCTGGCATTAATTGGGTTGTAAGGTGAGAGATGGCTCCCTCTTATAACCACTTTTTCAGGTCATATCTTATAAGATGTGAGACTCTTAACACAATAGTAATTGATGGTGAGTTTAATCATTTGCACTTAGATACCATGGGAGATTGCGACTTCAAGGGTTTTGATATCTACTCGGCTGCAGTTCATGTTGTGTTTGACTGTGATTCTCTACAATATGAAGAACTAAGACATGACCACAATTTGAAACCCTGCTCATAACTATTACTTTTGGTGCTTTTGCTTTTGGGTGGGTGAGGTAAACAAATTATGATCTAAGGGGGGCAGTCATAGTTTATTTGAATGCTGAAAATTGGGTCATTATCTCCTTTGGTTTCCCAAGATGTTATGGAGCAATGGTCACAGTTATTCAGTACACTTGATCTAGGTCTCCTGTAGTCAAATGTAGCTTCAATTGCGGTCGCATTGCAACCATTGAGATGTCTAAAACCTTGATGTCGCAGCCTAGCCTAGATCGCAAGGATAGAAGGGACACGAAGATGAAATTTTACTTTTGTTTTTATGCAATGTGTATTAAGCATCAGTGAAGTTAGATTTTCTTGAGACAACCTTAGAAGGGTTATAAATGAGAAGGCTTGAATTATGCGTTTCTTATCGTGGATGTGGATTAATATCATCTTTTATCACAGATCAATGCTTCCTGCAAGAATTGATGAGGAGATTTATAAACGGCTTCACTAATGTAGTAGTCTGAATTTTTGTCCTTCATTGATGGTTGCAGGTTTATTAGGAGCAACTGCCATGCTTTTGTTATCTTTCCATGAAAACCTTCATCTTGTGTTGGCAATTTTGGCATTAACAGCAGGGAGTGCTGGAGTGGCGATAGCAGACGTGACCATTGATGCATGTGTTGCACAGAACAGTATCTCCCATCCTTCCCTTGCTTCTGACATGCAAAGTTTATGTGCCTTTAGTTCTTCTATTGGAGCACTATTAGGATTCTCCATTAGTGGCATCTTTGTTCACCTTATAGGCCCTATGGTTAGCCTCTTGATTTTTCTTTTCTTCCTAAAACTTGCAAAGTTTTTCATTGTCTTAAATTTACTTATTACTTTCATTTTTTGTAATCTGATAGATTTTTTTCTCATAGGGGGTGTTTGGTTTGATGACTATCCCAGCTGGACTTGTAATTTTGGTCGGCTTTCTGCTTGATGAGCCTCATATACAAAACTTCTCTTACAGACAGGTATATTAACAATGTCATTGAAATCACAGTATAGCTTGTAAGATCGTACGGATTTTACAATCAGACTCTTTCCTTGCGATCTGGATCGTGCACAAGATCACATTCTCAGTAACATCGTAGTGGGATCGCGTGAAATTGCATCCCATATTGTGAAATCACACGAGTTTATGATCTTACCATATAAGTATAACTTGCTTATGGTAATTTCGATGGTCCTAATGCACACATAATCTGATTTTTCAATTCCCTAGGTGAACCAAAATTTTGTGAAAGCCGGCAAGGCTATGTGGACTACATTGAAGAATCAAGATGTATGGAGGCCTTGTCTATACATGTACTTATCCTTTGCACTGAGTTTGAATATCCTTGAAGGAATGTTTTATTGGTATACAGACTCAAAGGATGGCCCATCTTTCTCACAGGTATTTGATTAGGCATAAGATTTTTAACAAGTGATGTATACATTTCATCTTCCCCTATATGGTAGTGGGTTGGATGCATTTTCCAATCTAAACTTCATGAAAGTCCCATGTCTGCTGTGGTGAAAATATTTTCCTTCTATCATTTGATGCAAGACAAGAAGACAACTGATTTCAAATTCAACATCATAATCACACATTTGTTTTGCATCAAGTGAGTTAGAAGGAAGAAGTCCCATTTCCATGTACTCCAAGAGCTTTATTTCGAGTCAAAATTTTATTATTGTCCTTGAAAAGAGAGCATAGAGAAATGAAAAAAAAATGAGCCAAATGTCTTTTGTATTCATGACTCGGAGATAGTTCTCTGATTACTCTTATAATTTAGGCTTAAGGCCTAACTCAACATTATAAAACGAACTTGTAAAGTGAGGGCTATTTGTCGTATAAATGCTACTTTGGCCATATCTCGATGTGGGATCTCAACACTCTCATGTTCAGGACTAGAACATGGACAAATGTTGGTGGAATAACAGGGATTTTACTTCATAGCAGTGGCGGAGCTTGACAAAAAAATTTGAGTTGGCAAAAAATATACTTACATAAACGTAAATATGTATAGCTAAGTTCAGTGGAATTTGGTTTTGGCACAATGATTTAGCAGCAATTTTTTCACCAAAAGTTACGGGTTCGAGTATGATATTTTTTCGTTTTTGGATCTTATTTTTTGTACTTACAGAAGAAAACATTAGGGAAGTTAAAAATTACGGAATGCAAGGTACGGACTTGCAGACCTCTGCTTAACAGGCCCGCACCTAGCCACTTGGAAAAAGTACATATGACATAACTTAGCCTAGTATCATATATATATTTGTGGCTGTCATGGCAACCCCCTGTCATAAGGAAGCTCCACCTCTACCTCATAGGATAAATAAGATGTTAAGTCCTTGTGATTAAGAGTCTGTTTGGATTGGTTTTATTTGAAATTATCTACTGACATAAACACTTTGAGACTGCTTGGGAATTGGGAGAGCTTATGGAAAAAGCTTTTGACATGTTCATAAGCTATTTTTCAGCTTCTTTTTCAATAAGCTCTCCATGATAGCTTACGAAAACAGTTGATATTATTTTATCTTTAGTTATAGAAATAGCTTATACATAAGCGCTTATATGATAAGTGCTTAAATAAGCTGTTTATACAAAGAGGGCTTAATTTCACTGTTCTACAATGCTTAATAAAAAATCTTACATAGTGACAATATTTTTAATATTTGACCCAAAGTTGAATGAAAAAACTATGTAGTATTTCTCTTGTCATATAATTTTGTTTAGTAGAAGATAATATCATAGAATACCAGTGACCTTTATCTTTGCATTTTCTTCCACAGGAGAGTATAGGTTTCATATTTTCAATCAGCTCAGTCGGTTCCCTTTTAGGCGCAATACTATACCAATACGCGCTAAAGGATTACGCATTCAGAGACTTGCTCTTTTGGACTCAGTTGCTCTATGGTCTATCAGGGATGTTTGATCTAATTTTAGTCATGAGATTGAACCTGAAGTTTGGTATACCGGATTACGTCTTTGTTGTGATTGTCGAAAGCATAGCTCAAATGACTATTAGACTAAAGTGGATGCCTATGCTTGTACTCAGCTCAAAGCTTTGTCCGTCTGGTATTGAAGGAACATTCTTTGCTCTATTAATGTCAATTGATAATGCTGGACTTCTTTCATCATCATGGGGTGGTGGATTCGTACTTCATGTACTAAAGATTACCAGAACAAAGTTTGATAATCTTTGGTTAGCGATTTTGATTCGGAATATTTTAAGACTCACTCCACTTTGCATGCTGTTTTTGGTGCCTAGAGTTGATCCGAACTCTTTCATTCTTCTTCCAAAAGAAAATGTGGATTCAAAGGTGGTTGCTATTGACACTTCAGAAACCAAGGATGTTGAATTGGTGTCTCTTGTACACAGTGTTGATGGTAATATATAACAGTCCAGAGAAAGTACATTCTTTTGTATTCCATATTTCATATACAGGGAATTATACCAAGCCACTATTTATTTCTATATTTTTTTGTTAGGGGAAATAGAGAGAAGGGCATAAATTAGCTCCATGTAATATCAGAGGGATATGAAAGGGAAATAGATGATTTATTTATAAATTTTAAATGTAATGACTAGAATATCTTTATAGAAAGTTTACATAAACTTTTGAAGGTGGAAAAGGTAAATTTGTCATTTCTTTTTGTTGAAATGTTCCAAAATCTTACACAAGCAAATTGTTGCAGTATTCAAATAGCCTACAATTTTGTCACAGAAAGAAATCAAATATACAGAAATAGAATGAAATCAATTCCACATGAAAAACCATAACTTCCATCCACAAAAAGACTCAACTCGTAAACTCGTAAAAGTATCGAATTATCTTCCAGAAGTAATAAGACTGTTGGTCATAGGTGGTGCCATTGAGGGACCATTGGATTGCCTAAAAGGTACAATAGGAGGAGCACGATCATGCATATCAAGTGGAAGTTCAGGTAATGCCATTTCAAGTTGAAGAACCTTAATTACTTCATAAGCCTTAGGCCTTTCTTTATCATTTGAATGAGTACACCATAAACCTACAATAAGCAAACTCTTCATTTCACTAACATCAAACTCCATATTCAATTTTTCATCAGCAGCAGTCATAAGATTTCCCTCCACATGAAGTCCCCAAACCCAATTCATCAAAGGAACATGAAAGTCACCATCTTGAAAAAACCTTCTCCCAGTTGCTAGCTCCAAAGCAACAATTCCAAAACTATACATATCAGATTCTTTACTAGCCCTTCCTCCATTGATATATTCAGGTGCTAAATAACCATATGTTCCAACTACACCTGTTCTTTGAGTCCTCAACATTGGATCAACCAGTTTCGCCATCCCGAAATCACCAAGTTTTGTGCTGAAATCAGTGTCCAACAACACATTAGCTGACTTAATATCCCGATGAAGAACACATTGCTCAGCGTCGTCATGAAGGTAACGAAGCGCGTTTGCGACACCTAATGCAACCTTGTACCTTACTTCCCAAGCCAAAGTTTTCTTGTCACCAAACAAATGTGTGTCAAGGCTTCCATTAGGCATGTACTCAAAAACCAAAAGAAACTCATCTTGTTCATGACACCAACCTATAAA
>Ga0315915_1001369_pt1 | contig 29380 bp, 11 predicted proteins | sample MpolbnodulesMG_FD_207738 | JGI IMG/M metagenome (GOLD analysis project Ga0315915, IMG submission 207738) | Medicago polymorpha root nodule microbial communities from Los Angeles, California, United States - branched nodules | ecosystem: Host-associated > Plants > Roots > Nodule | place: USA... | reverse complement strand
TAGACTCTGGACTCACTCAGACTCTGAACTACTTCAGACTCTGAACCTGAGGACAATTATCTAGAACGTAAAAGAAGAAGTTTCCAAAAACACAATTCAACCCCCCCCCCCCTTCTTGTGGTTTTTCTCACCTTCAATCATCACATCTTTACTTCTTTTTGTTACCTTGTCAAACATAAGCCTAGAAGCTCGCAACCTTTTGCAAACAACCACACAACCGAATTTGCCACGCATTCCCACTTTGCCAAAACCAACATTGCCTTCAATTCCAACAACATTGCCACCTTTGCCTTCTATTCCAACAATGCCTCAAGACAATGTTCCTCCATTGCCTACCATCCTTTCTATGCCTAAGCTCACTATGCCACCACTACCTAGCATCAGTGGCGGAGCTACACTGCTTTCAGGGAATGCACTTGCCAACCCTCAAATTTTAATTTTTTCACATATACCCCTATGTTTTTTGCACTTTGAACCTGCTCATATTTTTTTTTTTGCACCAGCTGCCCTATACCCAAACCACTTTCACTTTACTCACTTACACATTTTAACCTCTCTCTAAACTATACGTTCTCCTAACTTAGAGAACCTTTCTTCATCCACTACCACCACTTTCATCACCACCACCAAACTCCGTCGCGCCACAACCCAACCCTTCCACCTAATGATATGTTTGTGTTGTGAAATTGATTGGAGAATTGTTTTAAAGTGACAATCTAACAAACTAACACTGATAGTTTTTTGTTGTAAAGGGGTCAGTGGAGTTAGATTGAGTTTAGTAGAAGAGAAACCTGGCCTTTTAGTATTATGTTCAATTTGTTCAAAATAAAAAATATATATGATTTCTAATAATTTATCATGTTATTCTATTTGTTCAACTTGTGTGTTTCATTTCCATGTTACTTTGTTAGTTTGTTTTGATATAACACTGAAGTTTAAAAGAGAGTATATCAGTATATGGACATGTTTAATTCAAGTTAAGTGGAGAACTCCTTGAGTTTAGTATAACATATAAGTTTAGATGTGAGGAATGGATTGGATGGTGGGGAGATGATAACTGTGTGGGTGTGTCTTAGCTTTTGGCAATAATGAGTTTGTGTAATTGATCACATAACTAGTACTGATTCTCCATATCTCTTTGATAGTTAACACTAGAGACGGGGTCTTTGTAGCAATAAGAGGATAAAGTGAAAAAATAGTGTAATGTGAAGTTCTTCTTTGGTTCAAAAGTTCTATGATTTCCTTTGGGCGTGTTTGGCCACTGTTTGTTGGCAGTTTGTTTCTTTGTAATGTGCTCTCTCCTGCCTATTTGCACTTTTTGTGCTAGACTGTGATATTGTTTTACTCAAGTTTTACTCTTTCAATAAGCTTCTAATTTTACACTTTCTATGACATTGTTTTTAACTTTTGTTCATAATTTCATACTTTTCTCAATTATGGTACTGTGACATTGTATCAGTCATGATACTGTGACATTGTTTTTAACTTTTGTTCATACTTTTATTTCATGCTCATTGAATCTTAAAGTTTGTTATTGTGTTGGTTGTTGTAGGAGTTATGGAGAATTTTTTAAAAAGAAAATTACCATCCCATGAGCAAGGATCTAGTTCTCAACATGTTTCATGTAATTTGGAAGAGTTACCATCGGATCTGGGAAAGCGGCCTAAAATGTCAACATACCATCCAAATGATCAAGAGATAATACGCCGAGCATATCTACAAAGAGGACCATGCCAACCTAATCAATATAATTTTTCTCAAAAAAAAAAAAATTGGAAATTCAATGAGAAGATTTTGAACCTCCTGACCCTAGGTCCTAGAGACGCCACTGCCTAGCATTCCTACTAATCCAACACTCCCATCTCTCAACCTTCCTCCATTGCCATCCACTTCACTTCCCAACCTTCCTTCAATCTCAACCATCATCTCCTCCTTCCCATTCCTCTCCCCACCACCTTCAACCTCTTCCCCTTGAAGACTTTTTAACAAGACATTGCATCATTTCATTGTTGAGTTGTTGGAGGTTATGATGATAGAATCATTGTTGTATGGTGTGAGAAGTTTGTGTATTTTTTTTATTTATTTATGAATTTGGTATTATTGCTTGTACTTTCTTTTATCCTAGAGATGTTGAATTAATACCCATTTGGTTACAACTATGATCATTCTCTTGAACTTTTGAAGTCCTATTTATAATAGCAAACAATATAACACGCCCTCTTATCTTAACATAATGGAGACAAATATGAGAGAGTGAAACTCTAAAAGGCAACATTGTGTTTGGAACACAAAGAGCAATAAGTAATGGAAAACATCAAATTGAAAAATTGAGAATGTATAATAATCATTGTAAGAAGAGAGTTGGTGATTTAAGATTTAACTATTCACTAAACCAAAAGCTTATTTTCCTGGTATTGAGTCAATTGTGTAAATGGTTAACACATGAACTAATGCCGAATCAGTTGTGTAGTGATAAAGATATTCCTAAATAAAATAATTTTCGTCAAACTTTACTTGTCTATCTTTTGACCAAACTCTGAATTAGTCAATATCTTTTTTTTCTTCTCAAGATCAATACATCCCACAAGGTTGAAATCCATTATAGTTTGCCTTTACTTGTCTACTATGATTATGGAAACTCTTTCTCTAGTTAGTCAATGGGTTCTTAAGAACTACATGACTTAATTATTATTGTGTTGGATGACATTGTTTATCCGTGTATCATGAGACTTTAAATTGAAAGTGTGTCTGAGTGTTCTCAATTAATATGTTGGCGTCTGACATGTCACTTACTTCTATTTTCTAAAATTATTACCAGTATCTATGTGTCAATATCAACGTCATATTCGATTTTTGTATTTGTGTCAATACTTCATGGCTTCTATATATTAGTTTTCTATATATTAATTTTCAACTCACTCTTAAAAGTTCGGCATTCCTCTCCTATCAATGTATGTTTCAGTGATGGTTTCTAATATTTTGGTTTAAAGATTGTGGTTTGTGTTATGGGCACAAATTCAAGATATGATTACACTATTGGAAAAACCAAGTTCCATATAGATTAAAGAAAAGATGCAGCTATAATTTATAAAAAGATGCATCCTACATTTTACAAGTCTACTTTATAAGGGTGAGTTCAACCCAATACAAAACATAATATAGTATCAGATCTATTAATTCGGATCACCTACCATTTATATTCATGCACCAAGTAAAATAGTATTTTGATTTGGAGTGTTTTGAAGAAACCAAGTCCCAATATTAAAACCTAATATATCATTTCTCGAAATTGTGTTCCCTTAAACAGTTGTTAAATCTAAATGGCTTGGCCACCTATTATTTTTAAATATCCTTGTTATCCACCCACTCGCCTGCAGCATTTCAGTACTTAATCGCTCCATCAATCAACAAGAATCTGCCGATGCTACTCATCGCCCTCCTTTATGCTTTGGGTATGACCATGGACCACATTAAAATCTCCTCCTAAATCTCCTATGAAGCACGAACACGATGTGAGGTATTGGATACGATACGTATCCAATACGACGATACATTGCTCATTAAAAAATATAGGATATGATACATTTAAGATACATATATAAAAATCAAAATAAAGTTGTAAACATTAGTTAAAAAATATGGTATCAAAGCCATCTCCTTCAATGTCCATTTCCTGCTTCACCATCATCACTAAATAGAACAACTTATAAATTTGATTCATCAAGAGACAAGCATGCAACTTCAAGAGTTCCAACACCATCAAAGCTTTCCCATGCATCTCCACCACTGTCCCACATCTTAGTATTCTCTTCTTTGTATTCATCACTTTTCCTACCCAAAAGCCTCAAATTTGTATGCACGAGAAGGTGTTGCTGACATTATGTTGCTTATGAGCAGGGTTATCTTAACAAATTTGTAGGCCCATTTATAGTCTTTAAAGGGATATAAAATAATTTAAATTTTAGAACCAAAAAATATTAAATAAGGCAATATAAAGGAAATTTATTAAAAAAAGAAAATATGGTGAGGATCAAACCCGTCACCTCATACCCCAACAAAAGAAGTCACGCCACTAAAGCATTGTAATCAGATTAAAATGTTCTCGCTTTAATCGTATTTAATATTATATTAGAGCCTTAGATACCAAAAAAATAAAAATTGGGCCCCAAAAATATTGAGGCCCAATGACATAGTCCAGCCTCGACGGGCTATGGACCAGCCCTGCTTCTGAGTTTTGCCTCTTGATGACTAGTTTGGATCAATCAATACTCTTATGCCCTTTCTTTCAAAGGTGGATAGTCTAGTAGTGAGTAGTGACCAGTGAGTTTGTATCCTCCTTATAGTGGTTTGTTCAAAATTGGTAATTGTGGTATATTATATGCACAACCTAAATTCAATTTGCACAATGAAAGAATTATGGAAAAATAAACAAATTTTTAAAAAATGTTAATAAATTAAATGGATGCATCAAAATATTAGCCTATCTTTGGATTCTTGAAATCCATTTATTTTGGAGTCTCTATGTAACGGCTAAGTTCTTCTTATGGGGTTTGCATGACTAAAAATCTTCGTCTAACTTAGTTTTTTCTTTTCTTTTGGGCTTCAAACCCTCTTTTGTACCAAAAAAAATTCAAATATATCAATTAAAGTAGAGAGAGAATGTAATTAAAATTAGATAATACTCTCTCCGTTCCATAATATAAGCAAAAAAAACTCATTTTCTTTGTCCCAAAATATAAGCGAAAAAGACAAACTTTTATCTTATTTAATCTTGTTTTTTTAAAAAATTTCTTTTCCAAGAAAAACTTTTGTTTATTCTCATAAAATTAAATGCAAATTACATTCAATTTTCTCTCTCTTTCATTTTTTCCATAATCAATAGCCAATGAAAATTGTTTTTACATCTTCCTATAAAACTTTTTCCAAGGAAAACACAAAAAAACTATACTCCAAATTTTTATGTTTTAGTTTTCTTAATAAGTGTGATTCTTTTTTTTTTGCTTATAATTTGGGACGGAGGGAGTAGTAATTAAGAAGAGATAACGTAAAACTGAACGGCCATGAGACATACGTGAGGTGTGTCAACGGTGTATAACAACGTGTCGGCAACTATCATAATTTTTCATTTTTTTTAATTATTTTTTTTATACTCCTTCAATACATATCGACGGCGTATCAAAACGTATTGATGTATTGGATATGATTCGGTGACCATTTAAATTTATTGGTGCTTCATAGCCTATCTCACTCCCACTCTTTAAACCCACCAATTCATCCTCACAATACTCACCAAAGACCTTAAGTAATCTCCAACTCCTTTGGTGTGCGTCATTTTCGCCCTTTAGTTTTATATCTTTTGCCAAATGAATTTCACTCTTTATATAGTATTGCCCTTATGTATTATAGAATTTATAGTACCTCCTATGTTACTTCTTTTTAGATTTATGAAGATAAGATATTTTTACATGCCATATAAAATATCTTACAAGTTTAATTAATTTGATTTACTTATGTTTATATATTGAGAAAAACAAATTAAAGGCCAACAAAGTCCAACTTCTATGACTGTCCAATGAGACCAATTCAAATCTCACGAAGACCAAAATAAATTGATCCAATTGATAAGGATTCAATTCAAATCTTATAAATCAGTTCGAATCTTCTTTATAATATGAAGACATTGTGTTGGATAATATATAAATATTTTTGTTAGAGCTTTTTGAACCCGGCTAGTGACATTAAAGAGAAAATTATAAGTCTAGTTAAAATCCTAAGGATGTCCACTAGCAACAGAGGTGAACTAGATTGGAATAACTTACTCTTAGATAGTCCAACTCCTCTTAACAATTTGTCGCCTTCTACTCTTACCAGTTTTTACATACAAAACAGTAAGAGTTGGCATCCAACATTTGAATATTATGGTTTTATAGCTTAATTATACAGCCAACCATATTAGCTGTTTGACCACAACAATATTTTGATCAAGGAGGTTGAACTAACTAAAACTTTAAGTACAAAAAAAGAAAAAAAAAACCAACTTAAACTTGCAAAAGCTTTTATAGTTGTCCAAACCATCATATTTGTTGGACTAATATCATCCCTCAGATATCTCTTCTTCTATATAAGACCAAACACTATCCCCTTACTTCTCATAAAATCTCAAATCAAACACTCTTCTACAAATATATACCTTGGTTAGCTAGCTCTTGCAATTCATCAAGTCATGGCCTCAATGAAAACCTTCATCATATCTTTACTTCTTTTTGTTACCTTGTCAAACATAAGCCTAGAAGCTCGCAACCTTTTGCAAACAACCACACAACCCAATTTGCCAAAACCAACATTCCCTTCAATTCCAACAACTTTGCCACCTTTGCCTTCTATTCCAACAATGCCTTCAGTCCCAACAACATTGCCACCTTTGCCTTCAATGCCAACATTGCCTCAAGGCAATGTTCCTCCATTGCCTACCATCCCTTCAGTTCCTAAGCTCACTATGCCACCACTTCCTAGTATTCCTACCAATCCAACACTCCCATCTTTCAACTTTCCCCCATTGCCATCTAATTCACTTCCCAACATTCCTTCAATCTCAACCATTATCTCCTCCATCCCTTTCTTCTCTCCACCACCTTCAACATCTTCCCCTTGAAGCTTTTTTCACGTGTTCATTTCGTTATTGTGTGTGATATATACTGTTGGAGAGTATGATGATAGTATTATTATTGTATGGTGTGAAAAGTTTGTGCATTTTTCTTTTCTATTTATGAATTTGGCATTATTGTTTGTACCTTCCTTCATCTTATAGATGTTGAATTACACATTTAGATACAACTATGATGTTTTCTTTCTTCTTCTGAACTCTGTCTTATAATAGCTAAAAAATATAACTAGTTGAGGCATTACGGAAGCAAGGGTAAGCAAACGCTAAACTTAAAAGATAAATAGACAAGCTGCAAGCGACAAACCTATCAAATAAGGGTTTCCTGAATCCACCAAAATTGAGAGAAAAGTCTCGAATATTATTAATGAAATAAAAGTGTGTCTCTTAGGTTGCATAAGTTCTGCTTATATAGTGAAAGAAATAATAAACTCGTGGGACGAAATAAAACAAAACAAAATAATAATAGAAAGTTCTAAAAAATCACTAAGATTTGGCTAAAATAAAATACTACAAAATTACTAAGGAAGCCCTCCTACATCACTAGCCTTCTTATCATCTTTACATAATGGAGAGAAAATGAGACAGTGGAACACCGAAAGCCAACATAATGGAACATTGTGTTATGGAACAAAAATGAGCAACGAATATTGAAAACGTCAAGTGATGAATTAAGAATGAGTAAACAATGAATATAAGCTTATCATTTAAGATTTAAGTTTAACCATACTTTTAGATTTGCTTTAACAAAAACTATACTTTTAGTTGGATAAACTAATGTGGAATTGCTTGTGTAGTAACGAAGTTATTCTTAAGTAAAACAAACTTTCGTCAAACTTTACTTACCTTTTGATCAAACTCTAAGTAAAACAAACTTTCGTCAAATTTTACTTACCTTTTGATCAAACTCTAAATTAGTCAATACCCTTTTTCTCACAAAATCCAACATGGAATCCAGAAGCATATAGAGTCCACCTTGCTTTACTTAACACTAGGTGGAAGCTAGTGTGTTACACGAATTTGATTATAATATGTGATATGATGACAAATAAAAATAATGTCACAATATTAGGTCGAAACACTTGAAAAGATGAATTTATTTTTTAATACAAATGAAGTGACAAATAATTATACAGAAACATTTAATTAATAAATATTTATATTTGTAATCTAAAGAATGGAAATGAAATCAAAAAATACGTTGAGGCAGTGTTGTTGGAAAGTAATTCTATATGATGTATGTTAGACACTAAATAAATATGAGTATTTTGTCAGTTAGAAAACAAATTTTGGTTTGTCACATTGTGAGAGTATATCCTCTTTCGCTATAATCAGTTAGTAGGCGACCTTTTCAATATATATCGGTGTGTGTGCGCGCGCGCACGCGGGCATTTACGTGTTGAATATAGACATTATTTATCAATTGTTAGAGATCATAAAATAACAAAATAATATTGAAATGATAGAAATATAAATTAATTTTACTTTTGCAAATTTTAATTACACACTGCTTGCGTCAATGTCACATTTGGAACAAGTTTGGTTTCAGAATAACAAATTTGGTGGCCCTATTCCTGATTTAGCTAACTGCACTAATTTGCTTGATCTTCAGTTCCATAACAATCAACTAGCAGGAGGTATTCCGTTCTCGTTGATGGGTTCATCGAGTTTGATGAATATTTCGTTGGATATGATCAAAACATTCATTTGACTTTATTTTTATTCCTAAATGTAAACTCATTTTCAAATTACTAGATGTATTTTTTTTTTCTAAACATACCCCTAATTAATACTATTAACTTGTCTTGAAATATGAAAAAGTCAAATTTAATACACATAGAAACAAAGGACAATTTGGTAATGTTAACACACAAGGCAGACATAGTAATTACACTGATAACTTTTTTAAGAAATATGAAAAATGTAAAGGGGGCTTACATAAATGGACGGGGAAGTAATAAGTTGCAAGTTCCTTTTCCTTCTTTTGGCAATGTGTAAATGTTAGTCTTCATGATGGGACCAATAATTTTTGTACAAGTACTCCTGGATTGTGCGATCCAATGGTTAGAGCATTTACATTGGTAGGGTCTTTAACATTTAAGACCCGGTACCTAATAGGTACTCTCATTGAAGAAAAAAAAATTGGGGGTTTGTTAAGACTCAGGGTCTCACTTAAGACTCCAATCTTAAGTGAACCCCACACCACTTTTCAATAAAATAATCATTATTTGAGTTGTTTTTGTAGCTTTTCATTAATAAATAGTTATTGGAGGGTGTCGCGGTGATTTTTGGATATCAAGCGAATGATTAGCATTGACACCCAATTTCAAGTTCACCACCGAGCTTTTATTATTTTCAAGGAAAAGCGGAAAAGTTCGAATAACCCTAATAATTAAAAAATTAAAGGTCCGGGGGTTGGTTACGTTAAAGGAAGGTATTAGCATCTTAAACGTCTATAGTACTCTATATGAACCTCTTGGCTTTATTTATCTTGTGTTAAAATGATTACTTACTTGTAAAAAAGGCCTAAGTGTAAAAGGAAAGAAAGAAAATGTTTTTGAATTTTGTTGATTTGGAAAGACAAAGTCCTTTGAATATAAATATTATTTATCAATTGTTAAAGATCATAAAATAACAAAATAATATTGAAATGATACAAATATAAATTAAGTTTACTCTTACAAATTTTAATTACACACTGCTTGCGTCAATGTCACATTTTGAACTAGTTTGGTTTGAGAATAACAAATTTGGTGGCCCTATTCCTCATTTAGCTAAATGCACTTATTTGCTTGATCTTCAACTCCATAACAATCAACTAACATGAGTTATTCCGTTCTCGTTGATGGGTTCATCGAGTTTGATGAATATTTCGTTGGATAATACTCCCTCCGTTTCTATATCTAAACACCCATTTGACTTTATTTTTATCCCTAAATATAAACTCCTTTTCAAATAACTAGATGTATTTTTTTGAAGGAATTACTGGATGTATTTATTATTTTTTTCAAAACATATCCCTAATTAATACTACTATCTTGTCTTGAAATATTTAATACACATACAAACAAAGAACAATTTGGTAATGATAACACACAAGGTAGACACATTAATTACACTGACAACTTTTTTAAAAAATATAAAAAATGCAAAGGGAGCTTACATAAATGGACGAAGGGAGTACTAAGTTGCAAGTTCCTTTTCCTTCTTTTGGAAAGGTGTAAATGTTAGCCTTCATGATGGGACCAATAATTTTTATACAAGTACTCCTGAATTGTGTGATCCAATAGTTATAGCATCCACATTGGTAGGGTCTTTAACATTTAAGACCCGGTATCTAATAGATACTCTCATTGAGGAAAAAACAATTGGGGGTCTATTAAGACTCATGGTCTCACTTAAGACCCCCAATCTTAATTGGACCCCACACCATTTTTCAATAAAATAATCATTATTTGAGTTGTTTTTGTTGTTTTTCATTAATAAATAGTTATTAGTGGGTGTCGTGGTGATTTTCGGATATCAAGCTATTGATTAGTGTTGACTCGCAATTTCAAGTTCACCACCGAGGGGGAAAAGTTCGAATAACCCTAAAAATTAAGAGATTAATGGTTCGGGGGTTGGTTACGTTAAGGGAAGGTATTAGCACCATAAACATCTATAGTACTATATAGGAACCTCTTCTTTTTATTTATCTTGTGCTAAAATGATTACTTGCTTGTAAAAAAAGGCCTAAGTGTAAAATGAAAGAAAGAAAATGTTTTTGCATTTTGTTTATTTGGAAAGACAAAGTCCTCTGCCTACGTACCCGAAGCAGGATCAAAATACTGTAGTTCAGGGTAAAAATCCGAGTGATTTGTTTGATTGATTTTAAAGTTTGAAAATGTTTTTAAGAAGATAAGAGGCCGAAATGACATAGAAGAATAAAGTGTGATTGGTTGATTTTAATTGAAGAAAATAAAAGTCTAAATATGATTAAAATTGATTGAAGTTTGATTTAAAAAAAGATGAGGAATCACTTGGTTTGAAATCCAAGGTTTGTTAATAAAAGACATTTTTTGTGATTTTGAATATTTGAATGTTTTTGAAATTTTGGTTATTCTAATTAAAGTCTAAAAAATTAAGCGTGATGAAATAAACTAAAGCGTGAGGGGTTTCATAAGGACGTTGGATCCAAAATGAAGGTCTCATTTTCCTTGGATTTGACTACACTATTTTTTGCGTTTTCGTTTTTTGACGTAAAGCGGAATAAATAAATATGCATGAAATGCAAGATTCTCATTTATATTTACATTTGTCCCTAAAATACATTCTAAGGCATAATAAATAAATAAATATGAAATGCATGAACTAAAATAAATAAATATGCATGCAATGCAATATTCTCATTTATATTTACATTTATTCCTAAATACTTTCTAGAAGCATAAAGAAATAAATAAATAAAATAAACATGATAAAATAAAATAAAAATGCACATGATGATGTTGAGTGTTATATATATATATGTGTGTGTGTGTGTGTCAATAATAAAAGAAATAAAAAGGCAAAATAAAAGAAGATGAAAGTGCAAGAAAAAATATGAGATGCAGGGGGTGCAATAGTGAAATGGGGGTATTGGTTTAATCCAACGGTGAAAACTGGGCCGTTGGTTTGATCCAACGACCCCTGGTCAAGTCAGACAGAGAAGCAATAGTGGCCGTCAGATTTAAGATATGACGGCCTAGGTTTAGATGTAGACACTAAGGTGTGGGTAGGCGCATATTTTTAAATCAAACTAAAAGTCCTCATCCTGAATTTTAAAATAAAAGTCAGATTTTTCATTTTGAATTTCTACTTCTCTCTCTAACATCAACAACTCTATCCTCTCTCTAAAAGCTTCTCCGATCGGAGAAGAAGGTGAGTGGTGGCCGAAGTTTCTTTCGGCACGGTGGTCGTCCGGTTTCCGGCGGCGGAGCCACCGTGCCGGAGCTAAAAGCTCCTCTTTTTTTGAATTTTTTTATTGAAAACACTCTCCTTCTTCTCCTCTTCTTAATTCTGAAAATATTTTTTGAAAAAAGGATCAAACGACCTAGATCTAAGAAAAAGAAAAACAGAAATCCACCTCTTTGTGGTGTGGTTTTTAGACCAGTTGGTGGTGTTGTTTCAGTTCTTGAGAAATCTCGTTCCGATGTGGTTGATTCAGTTTGGTGAGTTTGTTTGTGTGGGTTGTTTAGTTGTGATCTGGAAATGGATTTTTATTGGATGTTTAAGGCTATTCTTGGTTTTGTTTCAGTTTAGAGTTTATGATGTTGGATATGTTGGTGAGCCAAGTTTGTGTGGTGGTTTGATGTTGTTCGGCTATGAGGTTGTGATATGGTTTTCGCTTTGTTTCGATTTCTGGGATTATTGTTGTATTTGATGTTCTTTGTGACATTCTGGGAAAGAAAGGTGTTGGTTTATGCGTGTTTGTATTATTTGATTTGGTGAATATTGTTTCTGGAAAATTGTTCTTTGAGGCAAAATTAGGGTTTGTGGAATTCTGTGTTCATTGGGATTTGTGCCAGCCTCCCATGGTTGATCTGATGCTTGGTTTAAATAGTGGTAGAAATTAAGGTTGAGATGAAAATATTGGACAAAAATGCCCCTGGACCTTGAATCAGCATCCTATGCACTTGGATAATATTTGGGACTTAAAAAGATTAAAATAAATAATAATAATAATAAAAAACAAAAAACAGACATAAACATAATAATAATAAAAATCAAAAATTAATAAAATAAATAAAATAAAAACTTAAAGTAAAATAAAAAATAAAAAGTAAATAAGATAATAATAAAAAAACTAAAAATTGTCGCCTTTAGAACCAAGATGAGGTACTTCAAAGTAACCTCCTTGCCGAAATTTCGTTTGAAACGACGAAAATTCCCAGCTTTTAAAAGACGAGTAAAAATGAGAAAATTAGGTCAAAAAATGGGGTATGACAGTGGGACCCATTTATACCTTTTGATAGAGGATCTCCATTGGAGTGTTTGAGTACTTATTAGGTACTATTATTTAAATAAAAAAAATGATACGTACATGTGGGACCCGTTTAAGATCTGAAATGTGAAGGTCTCACAATGCTCTTAGTAATTTGATTGATGCGGCTGCTTGTTTTGGGTATCCACTTCTGCTGGCAAATTCTTGGAAAGGGAATGATGCTTGTGATGATTGGAGCTTTGTTGTGTGTTCTATAGGGAAGATTATTACGGTTAATTTAGCCAAGCAGAATATAAGGAATTTGTGTGTTCCAGAGTAACTCTTTCGTCTGCATTAGGAAATTTGATTGATCTAAGGAATTTGTATTTGGGTGGTAATAATTTAAGAGGTTTAATTACGGGGAACTTGACGGCTTTGACTCATATTGAGGTTTTGAATGTCTAATAGATGCCGTTTTTCTTTTTCATTATTAAATAAATACTACTCCCTCAGTTCATTTTTAAGCATCTTTTTAGAAAATTAACACCAAAATAATAAAGTGTATTTTTACACATTTTCTTTTTATTATACCCTCATTTTAATCCACCAATAAGTTTCTAATTTTTTGCACACACTTTATCTTTCCAATAAATTTAATATTTTATCTTTCTCTCGTAACAAACAATTGTCAGTTATTATCTTTTTCTCCAACAAATTCCTAATTTTTTATGCACTTCTCTCATAATAAACAATTGTTAATTTTCAAAATATTGCGCTCGTCTTTTTAATTATTTTAAGTCAATATAAAAATTATATTGATGAAACTTCTTCTTCTTCATTGCATCTTGTTCTTGTTCTTGTATCTTCTCAAACGAGTCTTTAACTATTGCTCCCTCTTTCAATTCTCATCAACAATTCCAACGAGTCTTCTACTTTTTCCTTTTGAACATTCATGGAGTCTTTTATTTTTCTTCTCTCAAATCTCCTCTTTTACTTTGCATTTGAAATGTTTAATAATTGCTACTCATCTTATTTATAGAATTTTAAATTTTGGAACCATTGTTTGTAAGAAAATTTTGTTTAAATTTAAATATAACAAGGAACAAACTTTGTTTAAAAAAAATAAACATAGTTTTCCAAATAGATAGCATTAATTAGTTTTATTGAAAAAGATAAGAGTAATTGACAAAGGGTATAATAGACAAATCATACTCTTAAAATACCAAAAAGACAGTTAAATAGAAACGAAAAATTCACCCTAAAATGACATTTAAAAAGGAACAGAGGGAGTATAACGAAAGGAATTTTAACAACCATGGAACTCCTTAAAAAAAACATGGAACTTAAATCAAAATCATTGTAAAATTTTATTGTAATATATTTTGTGGTCAAAAAAGTGTTTTATATCCTTTATTTCATGCTTGATGTACTAATTTTTATCTATTTATATAAATTAGAAAAGATGTTCAAGTAGATAGCCTAGACTAGTCTTATAGAAATTTCTATAAAAACAAATGTTTTTAGATTAAATTTTTTTTATGTTGCAATTCAATAGCTAAATCAATCCAAATTCATTGGTTGCAACATGTAGGAGATATTTAATTTATTTAAAGGAAATGTTATTTTTTTAAAAGAATAATCTTGAGTTTAATTTTTAAAGAATAATTTAGAAAACTCAAGCTTATTTAAACCATACTTTGATTTTAGAAAACTACGTAAAGTTTATTTTTAGTAAATTAATTCAGAATTTCTTTTAAGAAGATAGGTATCCTCTAATATGACACTACTAAAAAAACAAAAATTAGTGAGGGATATTTAGTGAGGGAAGACGTGAAATCCCTCTCTAATTCCGTCGCTAAATTTTGCGACCAAGGAATTTGTGAGGAATTTCATTTTTTTCCGTCACTAATTTCCTTCACTAATTTTGTTTTTTTCTAGTAGTGTGAATAGCGTTATTTTAAGGGATAGGCAAAACTCACCTCTTAAATTCTTCAATTCTCCTCAGTTTTTGAACATGAGCAATCATGGTGTTGCTTCCTAATATTAACAAATTTAATTACAATAAGTTTACAACAAAGAACAAATAAACATGTTGGTAAAAAAAAGTATAGAAAATGTTCCACTTATCTTGTTGACATTGGCGCATAACTTAAATCTGCAATATATGATCTCGGATTAGTGTGAGTGAAAGCGTCAAGTGGAAGAAGGAGATGAGTCAAGTGGAAGAAAGATATGAAAATAGGTGTGTGTTATGTGGTGGTTATAAAAGGTTAGAGTGAAACTGAAAAATTAAGCACTATTTATTTTTATTTTTGTCTAGGTTACATTTGCAAGAATATCAAGGAATTGAATTTTGTTTGAATCCTTTTTATTTATTTTTATTGTGTAGGTTACATTTGCAAGATCATTAAAGGACACAATATTAATCTTGTCTTGTAAGTAATTAGAGAATTAGAGATTGTTTGAATAATTTTTAGATGCATGCACAGTTATACTATGAAGTTTTTTTTTTTTATGTTTTTATCTGTAGGATACTAAAAATCTTAATTGCTATTTTCGTCAATTAACTATTTAATTAGTATCGTTTTGATTTTATAATTAAAATTTGTTCCGTTTTGGTATTTTAAGTTTATATTGTTACACATTTTTGTCCTTTCCGTTAGTTTTATTAAAAAAAATGTTAGGGTTTACATCATCTTTATCTTCATTCCCCCTTCTTCATCATCTCTTCATGCTACCTTCATAAAAAAAAAACTCATGAGAAAAAGGCAGAATTGAATCGGATCAAGTTATTCAAGCATATTCACAATTGTTTTTCAACATGTTCATAATTACAATCAATTTTTATCATTTCTTTTATTAATTCCTTCTCAATTAATTCATTCAACCCAAATCACTACACACCCTCTTTTATTTATCCATTCCCTTATGATGTTAAGAGCTTTGACATGATTAGTGTTTATCTATCAACATGAAATTCATAATTTTCTGAAAATAGCAAGATTGAATCATAAACCATTGAGTTACTGAACTTGTCAACAACCATGGATGCTTGTGATGGTGAATTTTGTGAAAATGTTTGAGTACCAAGATGTCATCAACATTCAGCAGGCACCGTCCAAGTGGACGAGAAATTTGCTAAATCTGGAAAAATTAGAAAATGCAGAGGAGAGGAAGAGTTTCATAATTCATAAACGAGAGCGCAATCAAGCAACAACAATTACAAGAATTTGGGAGTAAAATAAAGTTAGGGTTTGATAGAAATTTGGGGATTATGTGCAATGAAAGGGAAGAGAGGAAGTGAAGCTCACCAAACCTTATATAGAATTATTCATGTTATGGGACAATTTGGTGAATCGATTTTGGGTTTTTCTCATAAGTTTTTTATGAAGGTAGCATGAAGATAATGAAGAAGGGGATTGAAGATGAAGATGATGTGAACTCTAACGTTATTTTTTTAATAAAATTAACCGAAATGACCAAAATGTGTAACAGAGATAAACTTAAAATACCGAAATTGAACAAATTTTAATTATGGGGTAAAAGTTATACTAATTAAATAGTTAAGAGACGAAAATAGCAATTAAGTTATACTAAAAGAAACATGCAAAGAACATTTTGTAAAAAAATAAAAATCTGCAATAGGAGAATTTTGGAGCCTTTTACATATAAATCTAAAAATCATTTTTTAACAAAAATTATGTACATTTTGTAAATTAAGAATGTTAACAAAAATTAATATCAATTTTTTTGTCTTCCATGTCTTTATGGTTATATGGCTAGTATGTAAAATAAAACCAAATGAATGGAAGTAGGCAAATCCTAGCTTAAGAAGAGGTTTTAAGCAAAGTGTGTTACATGGAGGTATTGCAAAGGAAAGTTCATTTTATATATAGAAGATATAGATACATAGATTAGAGAGACAAATACATATAAATAATAAGTGTGTAGTATTTGTAATTTAAGGAACTAAAGTTGTAAATATTTGTAATTCAAAGTATGAAAGTTAAATGAAAACAAAATATACATGGATAAAAATGTATTTTTTTTGGTGGTCGGGGTTCAAACTCTGGACCTTACATACTTTATGCATTGTCTCTACCAACTGGACTAAACTCACGAGGACGAATAAAAATTTATTTAAAAGAATATTATGAAACTTGTAAATAATTTAAGAGACAAAAGTTGTAAATTAATCCTAAGAAAAAGTACACGTAGATTGGATACTATTTCTTGCCTTTTTGGTGGATTATTTAGTTACTCATGTCTTCGTCGTGTCTTCATTACCATGTTGAACATCTGAAACTCAATTCACCAAAACTTTATTTCTATATAAAAAAAGAGTGATAAGTCATAGTTAAATATAGAAACACTTTTTTTTTTAGGCATATCCAATCCCCTTTTATTTATTTCAATAAATCTGAAAAAATAAAAAAGCAATCTCAAGGAGAGATCAAAATATGCCCTCTTTAGTGTTAAATACAAAAAATATAAAGAAAATATGTTATTTTAGGCTGAAATTTTTATTCCAAATGTATTGTTTATCTAAACTATTTTATATTTTTTATAACAATGTTTAAATTATTGAAGTACTTAGTTTCTTTTTATTATTTTTTCAGTATTTATCATTTTCATCAATAAACAACTTATTTTATGTATCTAATTTTATCCTTTTTTTTTCATTTCTCTTATACCAAACTACTAAAAAATCATCAAGGTGTATTTAAAAATCATAAGTGGTTTAAAAGCTCTTTTTGTCAAAAAAAAAATGGTTTAAAAGCTCTTAATGCTCACTCTACGTTTTTTTTTTTGCAATTCGATTCGCTGCCCACACGTGGGTTCGCTGGATTGTCCATGGTAGTGATTGTTTAGAGTTGTGTCCTTTTTATATCACTTATGTGTTGATTTGTTGTATCCCCGTTACAGGTTGTTTTTGTGGTTTACTGGGTGAAGTATATGCCACCCTAGTCTTGTACTTCCTGATCTTCTTTTTTTAATATATTTCCTATTCTGGCTTTAAAAAAAATTATATTTTCTTCATTTTCTCTAATTTTATCCTTTTTCTTCATTTTCTCTATTCATTTTGTTGTCTTTTTACTTTTTTTAATTAATCTATTTTTCATCATCAACCAATCAAGGTGTAAAGAATATAGAAATTAAGCTGTCTTGTTAGAAGCTGCTATTATTTTTCTCAAAGAATAAATTAGAATATCACAATTTTACAAAGAAGTTAAAACACAATGTAATAAAGTTATATTAGTTAGCACAATAACTCAATTGTAAATTTCAAAACTTTCATAACATTTCTATCCACACTAATTCCAACCTAAATAAGATGATTTTGCATAAGAAAACATATTTTACCGAACTGAGCAAAAATCGATCCTTCATAAATTTGCTTCCAACTGAACAACCTATTTGTTATTTCCAAACCTTTATACATTGTTATTCAATGTATAAATTTTATTTATAATTTTTTTGTGGTACATGAATTATTTTTTTCTGTTGTGAATAGAACTGTTTTTTCTTTCCAGAAATTGATTGTTTTTTACTTGACTATGAAGCATTAATTTCAATTATTGAAAAGACAATAGAGAGCTGTCAAGTAGGCAAAATCCTAGTTTAAGAAGAGGTTTTAAACATAGGATGATATTGTTACATGGAGGTGCCACATAGGCAAGTTTATTTTATATATAGAAGATTTTATGTATAGAAGATATAGATATAGATTCCACTTTATTGGAAAAGCTCATGAGATATTACATCTTTACAAATAGGTACTAGCATCTCCAAGTTCCAAATTTTGATCATATCCACAAGTTTAAAAGTGTGATGGAGGAGAGGAAGATCCAAAGGTACATAAGGAAATTGAGTCCCAACATAAACGTATTTACTAACAACAAGCCACATATATACAAGTGAAGCTTGAAATATAAACAAGGAACTACTGCACTATGAAGCATACATAGATAAAAACATCGGACACGACGTAGTAATAATTTGAGAATATGGAAATAATTTGGACATAACTACATGTGTTTGTGTCAGACATCAGACACATCTTCAATCTGATGTGCGGATGCTAGATAGCTTTAGCACCCTCGCAACAAATAATAGCTAATATTTTTTCATGAATACACTTAAAGAGGAGGACACATAAAATCACCAAATGTTTCTATATCTTCAAGATCTGCATCAAGATCAAACTCATCCAAGTCCATGCTGCCTACACTAAGAAGTCCACCAATCTTAGGGTTGTGAAGAGGTTTTCTTGCCTCTTGTAGAATGGACAGAACTTCATCAACACTTTGTGATGGATTATTTACATCATTGCTTTGCCAGCTTCCACCTTCCATTAATTCTACTGGTAAGTTCCTCAAAAACCATGGATGGTTTTTTATTTCTGGTATTGTTATTCTCTGCAAAAAGCATAAAAGACTGAATGATATTCAAAAGGAGGAAGCTACATGTATTTCAAGGGAAGATTTTCATCAATATGTCCAAACATGTATTGGTAAGAGAAATAACTTATACGTAAGCACTTATATGATAAGTGTTTGTGCTAATAAGCGTTACATTGAGTTGTTTTTCCAAACATGGCCTAAGTCTTGTAGCTTTTAGGATTTTATCAACAAAGAAACTAAAACTAGATTTTCAACATCAAACAAACCACCTACCTTTTCAGGATTAGCCACAAATATTTGAGATAGAAGATTTATACATTCCGGTGAAACTCGTACGAAATCAGGAACTTTGTACTGGACACTAAGTATCTTCTGCAATAAACCAAGAGAGATCCAATTGAAACATCAGAACTGAGAGTAACTAAACAATTCAGTTTTATTTCAAGACTTCATTCTGCTTAGGAATTCAATAAGTTTGCAGTTAACAACACTCACAGCAATGGTTTTCTTAAAGTCTTTTGGATCCGCGGGGTCTTCAAAAGGATAAGCGCCGACTAACATCACGTATAAGGTGACTCCACAAGACCAAACATCTGCAATCTATAGCTTTCAATGAAAATATAGTTAGCAAATAAAAACAAAAAACAGCATACAAAAAGGACCCTCTTCATTTAAATAACAAAAAAAAAGGTAAAAATTTGAGACAAAGGATAAGTAAGGATTTGGGATGTGTGCAGTCACAACCTCGTGATTGCACGCAGTCAGCTACATTTGGACCGTCTGACAGCTTTCAAGCAAGGTATTTTTTATTTATAAAAAGACAAGACCTGCATTGAAATTTGGACTCGTAATCAAACAGCTTTCAAGGACGGTCCAGATGTGGTTGACTGCAGCCCGACTGCTCATAATCCAAATCCATAATAAGGAAGAATAAGACTCGACCTTTCCATCGTATTCTTTCTTCGTCAGAACCTCAGGTGCAATGTAAGCTGGAGTTCCTACCGTAGACTTTGGTTGTGAGTGCAACACAGATGACTAAACAGCAAGGTAAAAACAAATGAGCATCACTTGACAAAAGGATTCTGGAGCAGTAATATTTTGTTAACATGTTACCTTTGAGTAACCAAAGTCGCAAATTTTGACTCGTGGTGCGGTGCTTCCGTCTAAGAGTGTGTTTTCAAGCTTCAGATCTCTATGGCATATTAGCTGCATAAAACTTCATTGTAAAGATTTAACTTGCAAGATTAATCATAAAGTTTTGTTTAGTTTCGTACCATTGAATGACAGTAACTGACTCCTGATATCAATTGCTGAAAGAAAAACCTTGCCTGATAAAGAAAAATATCAATGACTGGACCAAAACTTATGAATGTAACAATGACTATACAAGCTTGACATAAACTCTTGTTAGACGTTTGGAGAGAGCTTACGGAAAAAAGCTTATGGTATGTCCATAAATTGTTTTCAATTATTTCAAAATAGTTTGACTTGTATAAAAACACTTTAACTTTGTTTTATCTTTTGTTATAGAAATGACTTATACATAAGCACTTATACGATAAGCGTTTATGGTGTAAGCACTTAAATAACAGTATTTGAACAGAGGCTTTGTTCAACCTTTTCATCAAAAGGGCAACTTTACACAAGACAGAATAATGAAATACATAAAATATTTCATATAGTAAACTCTAGTTTCGAAATTACCTCATCTTCACTAAATCTACCAGCACTACATATCCTCTCAAAGAGTTCTCCTCCAGCAGCATACTCCATTACAATGGCTAGATGTGTTGGTGTTAGAAGGACCTGTGATGCAAGTCCATGCATCAAAGCTCGTGCATAATTGACTAGAGTAATATTTCGATAGAGGTATGCATTAATATAACAACTAGCACAAGGTTCAATATCAAATTAATTCAAAAGGAAGAAAACAGAAAATTAACGATACTTCCATGAAACTTAACTATATGATAACTATAAATCAAAGAGCTTCTATAGTAAGGTCTCTAAATTTCATGAATGAACTACATGAAATAACTGTTATATGAATCATCCGACCAATCTCAAATCAACAGTTGAGATTAATTTGTGTGTATAAATACCTGCGTTTTCTAATGCATGGAATCCAGATTCATCATCCCCACCACCACACTAAAAAATATCATACAAAAACGAACAAATAGGAAGAAAATAACTTTAATACCATTTCCAGGTAAGTTTGTGGGGAGCAATGTATCATTTTAAATCCAATTCCTACTTTTAGCCCACTTTAGTTAACTATAAAATACATAACTATAATGTTTCCACGGCTAACTTCCATCGTTTGTGACAGTATTGGTAGCTACGAAGCACTAATACATACACGGACACTAGACACAATACTGAAACTGATACAGACACCGGTAAAAAGTTATGAAAGCGATTGAATATAACCGCATGTATTGGTGTCGCGTCGGGAGTCGGACACCAGACACGTCTTCAATATCAAGTGTTTGTGATACATAGATTGCTGGTATTTCGTAATTATTTTCCACCACCACCACACATATTCTATGTACAGCTCACAAAACTCACATGCTCATCTATGTTTCTTTTATGTGATATTCACATTCCCAATCCATAAGACATTGAGTTAAACCAATAAGCTAGAAGAGTACATAAGCACAAATTAGCAAAACAGAAAGCAGGACCGATCCAATAATTTTCGATAGTTGGTTAGGCCTAAAGCAAATTTGGAAATATAATGAAAAATAATTTTTTTGTTGGTGGGTCTAAACTAGGGCTTTAGTAGCCTTACCCTTGAGTCGGCCCTGACGGAAAGAAAAAAAAGGAAGAAGGAGTCTTGAAAAGCAAAAACTATTGTCATATTTTGCTGAGTTTTATACTGTTTAGCAACTAAAAAGAAGAGACCCTTCAATGATTAGGATCTTTAGTGTACTAACTAACCTCTTTGAACCTAACAATATTAGGATGCTTCAATGATCTATGGTTCATGATTTCCCTCTGGACATGCTCATCAATCTGCATCACACATCTCAACAGTGATCAAACACAAACACACACACAATACAAAAAATGAAACTGAAATATTGAAAGGGGTTTGAAGGTGAAGTATATATATACCTTTTGGCCTCTCTCAATAAACTTAACAGCAAAAAGCTCTTTGGTAAAGATGTCCCTAACTAGCTTTGCAACAGCAAAATTCCCAGAACCAATATCTTTGACAACCTCATAGCGATCCATCTATTGCAAGGCTTTTGATCACAGAAATTCTACAATTGTTCTGTTCTTTGCATGTAATAGTAATAAGAAGGAATGAAAAGTAATAAAGCTCAGAATAACTTTAGAGGAATTGTGATTCCTTTTTAGACCAAACAAGAACAAAAGTAGGTTCTAGGGGTTTTTGAAAAGCCCCCAAAGTCTTAAACTTTACCAATACGCAACCTACTAATTGACTCTTATGAAGGGAACATAGTGGAAATGGATTCTCTATTATTTTGTCACTTTGCTAATTTAGTAGGTCGGTAGAAATTTTGAAATTGAACGATTTAAGTTTTAATTTTGATATTTTCATTTAAAAGGATTAATACATTGGATAAAAAAAAAGTCTAATTAGTTTATATGTCCCAACTCAACTGATAAATAACAAAATTATTAAATTTTATATTGTAATCTGGGTTCAAACTAGTAATCATTTATTTGTGTATGTAAATTTCAAGTGAATATGTCTATTAAAAAAAAGTCAATTTGACAAAAACATTGAATAAAGTTTTTTTTTATGTTATGCGGTTAAAAAACAAAGTATGTATGTTTGTTTTCTTAGTAGTATGTATGTTATGTCCTATGCCTAATCAACACGTATGTGTGAACTTCCAACATCTTCAAAGGAATCAATACGGTAGATATTGAATTGATAGGTCCTATATCCCATGGCAACTTGGTTTCTTTTTCTTTTGTCTTAACCCTTACATCTTTTTGTAATATGTATACTCTGTATTGGTATGAATTTACAAAATTTCAACATGATATATGTTCTTCGGTGTTAAATCCAACGTCACTTTCTCAAAATTTCCTATAGAACATGTTATATAAGCCCTTCAAAGTTGGATATAACTCTAAGTCTCACTCCCTCTCATTCAAACTCAAATTTGAGCTTTTAAAGTATTTATTTATAGATCTTCTTTAAAAAAATGTATTTATAGATCTAAACTACTACGTTGCTTTATGAATGATATCATAAATTATCCTACAATATCTTCTCCGGATCTCTGATCATCTTTCAAAGCTCACTATAGGAACTATTATTATTATTTTTAAAGAAGGAACTATTATATCTTAAGATTCACTAATAAACAATATCAAATACAAGTGTTAAATATATAAAATATTACAATTATATTTACTAAAATCTTTTTTAAGTATTCCTTTTTTTCCTATGGTCCCTGAATTGTTCCTTACTTTTTTAGAGAAATAATTATTCTTTACTTTACACGCCAAAGCAATGAATTATAAATATTTGTTGAAAAAGAAAAGATAATGCATGAAAAAGCTTTGACGGGAGAAATTAATGGATGAACTTATATTTGGTAGCGATCGTTGGTGTCAATTATAAGTTAGAAGTCTAATGTTGGTTGAAAAAATGAATGTTGACTTGAGCAAGATATAAGTTGAAAGACCCACAAAATAAATATACTTACTTTCTTAAAGATTTGAGTAGTGTGATGTTAAGTCCTCTTGTATGTTTGGATTGAGGGTTTAGGAGTGGAATGAAGAAGAAGATTTACTTTTCTTTTTTAAATTACAGACAATATATAAAATGTGTTTTTTTAAATAAATTAAGTGTGATTAAAATATTTATGACCATTTATCATATCAATATTTCACCTTTTTAAAAAATATTTTATAGTATTCGTAATTTAAAAAATAAAAGTAAATCTTTTCCTCTTTTTTCTTCCTAAACCATGCATCCAAACACAAGCAATTTGCAAGTTTTCAACACCATAAATCGATTTCTATCAAGGCAAAAATTGATTATTAATTCTAATCAATTTTCCATAAAACATTAAAGTTCTTCCTATAAATCTACATGACAGTCACAAATATTTAAGATTACTTTTGATTACTTGTGCTATTAGGTGAAACTTGTCTATTTATCTTCTTTTGCTTTATGGTTGAATAAGAGTGTGCATAGATTATAGAAATCTGAATCTAGCTATTTCTAAAGACAATGATGCAATGCAAGTAGCCGATATGTTAGTCGACGTTGCAACTAGCCATGTAATTTTCACTTATGGATGAATATTCAGATTATAACTAGATTTTTATATTCAAAGATGACACTCATATGACAAAATTTGAGATGTCCTAGGACCCTCAAAATATATGAACTTGTTTTTTACAACATTGTTTCTTAAAAGTCAAAGGTTAGTTAAGTCCACCTTATCACTTGATTTGGTGAGAGCTAATGAGCTATATAATAAAATAGCTAATATATATACTTGGTCTCTTAAATTTTTTCCTTTGAAATTATATACACACACTTGTTAATTTACATATGGTTTTCATCACCGGTTTGATCACTAAAATCATAATCATCATACAAGGTTACAATTGAAGGTCCAAGGTATGGCGCACCATGAACAACTAAATCATCAGGCAATGGTTTCTCCTCAAGCATGTAATAACCTATAGTAACACAACACAATTTCAGCCCATGAATCAATCAATAGGTCAATCTGAATTGAAAAACATGATGCATAAATGAATGAATAGAATAATTAATTAGAAGGTACAAAATGAAATTATACCATTAAGGTAAGGGATAGGAATGTCATAGTAGTAAGTGGAGGGTCTTTCAAAATCTTCAGAGTATGGTGGAGACAGCACATCTAGTATTGCACATGGAGTCAACGCTCTAAAAGAATGAATATTTCCACCACTTCTTGGAAATAATATGGATGGTTCATGTGGTGCTTTCATCACTTCATCTATTACCTTACCCGCCAATCCTACTGCAACCACATAAAATTTTCAATTTGAATTAATTAAGTTTGTGTAGGTCACAATTTATTCTAATCCATTCTACTATATAACCTTTATGCTATAGACACAAAAATTATACTAATTCATCTAGCATAACACATAAAAATTGTCAATTTCCATTTCTACTATAGACATTTTGGATTAAAACCAAATTTCGTGTAGACACGTGTAAGTATTATAGATAATACATTGATACACATGGTTACAATTAATTATTTCCATTTTATAAACTATTATTGATGTCTACGTGTCTCTGTTAATACTTTGTAGAGAACATTTATGCTGTATAGACTATAGAAATTATTCTTACTTGTTTGGTCTTTGGTGCTATTTAAATTGATCCAGTCATAAGCTTTGAGATAGACAGAGCCATATAAAAGTTTGCTCAACACTGTCATTTCTGGGTGATCATGAAGTGGAAATTCTTTTCCTGCTGGAAGACAAAACACCCCTATCTGCATATAATCATAAACTTCATTAAGTTAGATCACATGGTTTACCATAACTAAATATAATTATGTACATAAGGTTTAAAAAAAATTATACGACCGCGATTTGAGTCGCGACATCAAAAAATTTAATATGTTTGTCTCATTTTATTTCAATTTTCGAAAATTAAAGATTGTGACGTGACTGTATTTGACGTAATTCTCAGTAATATCAAAGAACGCGACGAGACTACATGTAATTTAGACAAAGCTAGCCACATTATACAATAAACAAGACTTTATATTTTTTTCTTATACGTACAGAGAAATCATCACATTCATGAATATGAATGTAAGTTATTTCAGAGAAGCTTTGTCCATAAAGCAATCCCCTGCCAGCATCATCAAAAATTGCATCTGATGTAGGAGAATCGCAAAACCCGAACTCGTCGATTCCAACATCATTTGCTTCAATTTTGTCTGCAAATTCATTCATCTTAAACGTATGAATCAATCTTTTCGTTAGCAAACTATATTGAATCAAATATATGCATAAAAGTTAGGATAAAAATATAAAGACAAACAAAACATGTGCACTGTTCATATATTCATTAAGAAACTCACCTAGTAGATTTTTCAGGTAATGGATTTGTTGAAAATTTGGAAGTCTTCCTTGAGAAAACAAAACATGGCAAGTATCATAGAGTAGTTGGATTTTGTTCATTTCCATTGTCTTAGTGTTATGTTAATTACTAGTCCTATAATTGAGTTGTTTGGAAGATCAACTTTTAAAGCATATCATGTAAATGGACGGTGACACCACCAATAAAGGAAAGGACATAGAATAACAGGAAAAAAGGGGACTATGTATAATGTTTACTAATTAAACCTTGGGCAAAATCTTATAATATTACAATAGATTTTTTTTGTTCAATTGTTTCTCTTTTGGGAAAGGGAAAGATTTTGTTATTAGTCAAGGTGGGGACGGAAGCTTGAAACGGTCAATATTTTGAACATAGCTACTGTCCTGCCCATGTTTAATGATAAAATATGGGCCCTTATCAACAAAAAGTTAAAGAAGATAAAATAGGGCATGTTGACAAAGAAAGTGACAAAAAGAAAACGGTTAAAATATTTTTAGTTTGTTGCAAAAAATTATTCTCTTTTACATAAAACTTAAGATTAGGAGAGAAATCATATGTGTCAAATTACAAGTGTGAGAAGTCAAATTACAAGTGTGAATAGAAGAACTGATCATATGTAACAATTGCAATTGAATCAAATATTTTAAAAAATATATTATATAAGCTTCATCCTTCTTTTTTGACGGAATAATCTTCATTCTATTTTTTATTGTATATATAAAATGTTTGTATATGGTTTCTGTAAAAAAAGAAAACACACACTGTTTAGTACTTAACTAGACTTTATTTATTTCTAATATTTGTATTTGACAAAAACGATATAGGGTTTACAAAATTTAGTTTTATTTTTAAAAAATGAAAGAAGTAAAACTTAATTCATAATGTAAAACGTCAAGTATATCATAAACATGTATTATAACCAATCAAAGAGAATGTGTTAAAAAGTGTGTGTTAGAATGTGTGTTGTTAGCATTTCTCTTAGATTTATTTATGAATGTTAAGAATACACTCATTAACACATACTATTCAAATCTCAAACAAAGTTGACGTACTATATTTGGTAAAAAAAAATAAAATTGAACTACGTATATATAATTTTGTATGACTCTTTTTGCTTATATTCGCTTTTTTGTCGAGTAACATATTCTATTATATTAATTAATATCCATATATCCCATTAAATTTATGTGTAATCTATATTGTTTAGTGGGATCAATATAAATTTAGACGAATAGAACGTGTATGTTAAGATGTTTGTGTTAGAGTTAGTTTAGTGGGATCCATATAAATTTAGACGAATAAAACAATGTATGTTAAAATGTTTGTGTTAGAGTTAGTTTAGTTGGCAGAGAGATTGCAGTATTTATAGGCGATCGGTGTTCGAATTTCAGATTTATCATTTATACATTTTATAATGGTGGAATTTTAGTTATTAGACTATTTGACAAAAACTAAAATGTTTGTGTTAGAGCTTAGTCGTGTCAAGCTCTTAAGAAACAAACAGTGATGCTTGAACATTAATTAACTTAATTAACTACTCGCCTGTTTTGTTCATTCATGCGGCAAAAAATAAGATCAACTGAGTTCCTTCAAAAAAAAAAAAAAAGATCAATTGAATAAGAATTACTTCCACCCTTCAAAGATGCTAAAAAGAGTAAAATGCGCACGTTGAAATTAGTGATACCGACTAAAATACTATCAAAGAATAATGTAATAATCACTATCTAGATGGAAGAGGCCATATTGTGGATTCTTAAATTGTAAAACGGATTATGTTGTTTTCACATAGTGATGAAATGATAAAAGGAGTTACTTAATTTGTTCTTAATCCCATTGGATTGACTTCTAACATTTGCACCCTCATCTGGGTCATGGACTGATCTTAGGTCTATTTTAAATTGATTTATTTAAGCGTATCTATTTGTATAAATTTTGTGAAGTTGTTTAAGAAAACTTATGAAAATAACTTATGATATAGTTCATAAGTTGTTTTAAGTTTATTTTCGTAAGTTTTTTAAGATAAATTATGGAAACAACTTATATATAGTTTTCAAAGTCGTTTCTATGAATTTGAAGGTTCGGCTCTGTAAATAAAAAGAGATCTGTAATAAAATAAAAATGTATTTTTTTGAAAGAGCAATGTTCTATTTAAATTGAAAATGAAATCCGTAAACATAAGAAATAATCATCATTGTAACTAACACAAAAAATTTCCATATTCTAATAAAATAATATAAAAATATAAATTCTGGCAAATACCTTTATCAACCTTCTACTCCCTCCGTTTTTAATTATAAGCAAATTTTGACATTTAGGTTCATTCAATTAATGATGTGTGTGATCTATAATATAGACTGCATACATCATTAACTGAATAAACCTAAAAGTCAAAATTTGCTTATAATTAAAAACAGAGGAGTAGTCACTAAAACAAGTCTTCCTTCGCACCAAAACGAGTCTTCCTACTCACATTTCCAACATAGCATTCTCAATTGCTATCATTGTTAAGCCATTAAGTCTTTCTTGTAGCATGGTAGACCGCATGTAAGACTTCAACAACTTCAACTTTGATTTTTAGCTTCAAGTTATTACTAATTCTGTGATTTTTAGCTTCATTAAAATCAACTAAATAAAAAAATAGTCAATCTATGTTCTATTAATTATGGTTCTTGTGATTTTGAAATTTAGCTAATCTCTGTCAAATATGGTCACAAAAACCAGTTAATCTCTATCATTATAAAAAAAAAACCATTTAATCTATATCAATCTCTTATTTAGCAATTTCAATATTTCATGACATTATACACCGGAAAAAAAATCATGAAAGAAAGTAAAAGAAATTAATGAAAGAGAGGTAAAATTTACCGAACAATGTTGTTTCGGAAAGGGGAAAACGAATGTTTTCTGCAAAAGAGGAGATGATTGTTGTGATTATTTGAAATAGCTTCCTGAATTGACTGATTAAGTTATTATAACAAATTGGGGGTGGTTTGACGATATTAATGGAATCATATTCGGACGAAACGACGTGTGAGATGGAGGTCAAAGGTGGTTGAAAAATGGTGGTCGGAATCGGTTGAGAGATGGAGATCGGAGGAGGTGGGAATTGGCTGAGAGAATATGTAGCTCGCGTACGAAGGAAGAAGGAAAATCTGGAACGCGCGCTATCAGAGAATAGAAAAAGTTTTTTTAGTGGGGGCAGTAGTATTGGGCTATAAAAAAATTGAAGCCCATACCTTGGGGAGACCCAGCTCGATTAA
>Ga0315915_1001366_pt1 | contig 29395 bp, 15 predicted proteins | sample MpolbnodulesMG_FD_207738 | JGI IMG/M metagenome (GOLD analysis project Ga0315915, IMG submission 207738) | Medicago polymorpha root nodule microbial communities from Los Angeles, California, United States - branched nodules | ecosystem: Host-associated > Plants > Roots > Nodule | place: USA... | reverse complement strand
ACTCAGTAAATCTCATGCCTCAAAATCAGGTTTCTTGGCAGATTACAATGAATGCATGCTCTTCACTAGGTTCTGGACTACAGAACCAAGCCTCAAGGTCAACTGCAACACATCCACACTCAGTAAATCTCATGCCTCAAAATTAGGTTTCTCGGCAGATTACAATGAATGCATGCTCTTCACTAGGTTCTGGACTACAGAACCAAGCCTCAAGGTCACCTGCAACACATCCACTATCAGTAAATCTCATACCCCAAAATCAGGCGTCTCAGCCGATTACAATCAATGCAATGTCCTTACAAAATTACAGGTTACCGAATCAGATATCCAGACCAAATAATGCCCCCGCGTGCTCCACAGCTTCCAACTTTACAATCCCGAACGGCGCAAACAATGGTATATGTCAAGAATCCGGACCTACGTTGGCGAGAAACAGATATCCTTCTAATACCGCTGCAAGAATGCCTCTAGGCATACGAAACCATGTCATCCAAAAGAAGCGAGGACATGGAGTTGGTTCTGGGAACCCTGTGACAATGAACCACATTACTGCTCTTGGTGCACCTGGTTTCAGCAATCACATCAATACGCAATACAGTGATAGATCTAATGCTGCTGCTGCGACAGGGTTTTCAAATAGTAGAAATGGTTATGGACAAGATGGTGTTCGGATCACCAAATCAATTAATCCACTGCTCACACAACCAAGCCACGGTCCAGCATATGAAACTCAACCAAGTTATCAATCAAATAGTGTCCAGAATCTTTATAGATATAATAATTTTCAGGGTGATGAATCTCTTTCGAGTTATGTGGCTCGCCTGAACACAAATCGGTACTTAAACGAGCATCAAATTGAAAGTCAAAATGAAAATATCATCAATAGTGGAGCTACAGTGCAAGATGTTTTCCAACAGAATCCTCATGGTGGGATTCAAAAGGAAGGTTTTCTAGCTAGAGACTCAAGTGGGGCTGAGAATACTAATCAAAATATTACTTATGTTCAAAACTTAGTATCTCAGAACATATCACAAAATGCAAATGAGTCCAGTACTACATTTAATGGAAATACTCAACTCTCATTGGATGATATGAAGCACATTCTTTTTGATTCCAATTAATGTAAATGTTGCTTTAGCATCTGAAAAGAAAATACCACCACCTGATTTCAGCACAAGTGGCTAACTATCGGAGATTTTTTATTTTGATTTCACTCCTCTAATTTGAGGAAAAGACCAAGGTTATAATTGAATAGAAAACCTTTAGTTGAAATTGTTTAAATTTTTATCTTTAATATTTTTTTATAATAGTATTAAATCGTCAATTTTTTTTACCATAAGTAATGACGCAAATCCAAATTTTCTTGACTTTCTTAGCTATAAGAAATGTCATGTGGCACCTGCACTTATATTATAATCAAAATGGGTAAACGATAACATATAATGAAATAATTTTCTTAACCCATTTGGGGTTGGCCTAGTGGAATATGAAATAATTTTCCTAACCCATTTGGAGTTGGCCTAGTGGTTGGCTTGGGATCCTGGAGTTTGCTCCTCCAAAGGTCTCAGGTTCGATTCCCTCTGGTGCCAATTTCGGTGGGCTAAGTTCATACAGAGCTTGCTCTGGCTTTAAACAGGGCCCCCGCAAGTGGGCGGTGGGATTGGTCCTCTCGGATTAGTCGGTCCTTAGATCGGATACCGAGTTTTAAAAAAAAAGAATGAAATAATTTTCCTTAAAGAAATATATAATGAAATCATTATCACCATGGTTAAGAAAATTCTAGAGATTACAAAATTATATAATTATATACCTAAGAGCAGTGCTAAATGGTGCGAATGGTTTTTCGCGTAAAACACACGACCGTGTGTAACTGAATGTGCAATCCAACATTTTTTTTAAGGAGAATGTGCAATCCAACACTTGCGTGCTATTTATTTATTTTTATTAAAATATCATATTAAAATATAACTAAAACATCATTATTTGACTGTTCATGTGTGAATGAAGAAAAAATAACTAAAACATCATTATTTGATTGTTTGTGTGTATCCTGCGAACTGGTTATCGTACCAAGTAGCATTTTTCTATATCTAAACATTTGAATATAACTCAGCATATTGTAATTGTTCTCGAAGGTTGTGTTCGCGAGTTTGGAGGAAAAGAGAGGAAAGAACTTTAAGAAAAAGAAAGAAACAAGTATAAGAAATGAATGACTTTGAGAGGGGAGGGTTTCAGAGAGTTCATATTTTTCATAATACAAAATCCTCTTAATTCGAACTAACTCAAAAATTGTATTGGATGAGGGTTTTGGAGGGTTTATATGAATTTTTCAAATTCAATCTATGTTTTTTTTATAATATTATTAAAATAAAAAATGTATTTGTATTAATTTATCATTTTAAAAAAAAAACTTACAAAAAAGTATAAAAGGTTTCTCCCTTTTCCCCTATATTTTTCACCCCAAAAGCCCTTCCATCCCCTCCAAACTTCCAAACAAAGTCTAAGTATCTTCACATTTTCACATTGTTTGATAAAACATTGTATTTTTTATTTTTAAGAAAGGATTCTTATAACATTTCATTCATAATCAATTGTTCGATACATGTTGCTACATCAATAAAATTATTAAATGGTTGTGCCTACCTTTGCTAATGTATGAGTGACATCATTGTCTTGTCTCCAACTAAACTCAACAAGAGAGTTTTCAAAATAAGAATTACACTAATGTTTACATTATGACAAAATAGAACCAAACTCAGCTACATCATCACTTCATTTGTTAAAATGATAGACCACCTTTTTGGAATCAAATGCAAAATCAACATTGTCTAACCGTAGGTCATGAACCCACTAGAGAGCATAAAAGAGACCCAAGGCTTACCCCATATCCACATTACAACGAGGATATAACCATAAAGTTTTGGCCAGAATAAAACCACCATCATCATCCTGAGCGTACATCCTAATTCTAACACGGTTTCTTTGCAACGAGAATCATGCATCAATATTACATTTATACCTTCCTTTACATTGTTTTTTCCAACGAACATCGACCGGCCCTTCTCCTCTCATGTTTGAACTCACGGTTCCGGAGGAGTCGTCCACCACATATATGATTCAATTTGCCACATTACAATCTTCAAGTAAATGGACAGCTCTATCCAAAATTTTCATACTATTTTTTGTCGGATTCTACCATAACAAGTTAACTATCTAGAGAAACTTTGAAAATTTTAACACCTTACAATCCCTGACAACATCGTCAAAAACTTGATAGACTTAAAAACTATCTTATTTTCAATACAAAATAAGTGCAACTATACACTGCCTTAAATTATAGTATAAAGATATAGTAGCCATAAGGACCGTGACATTACTGCTTTCAATATCTTTCCAAATAGGAAATTTTCTTTTTGTCTAAAAACAAAAGAAATCATTTAGGATTTCAGCAAGAAAATTAAAGTTCAATATTAAAAAAAAAATATTGGTTTTAGATCTCATTGGTGAAAGAGTGGCTAAGGACGTGACTTATTTTTTTTTTCTTTTGAAGAAGGACATGACTTTGTTAAAATAGAGGTTTACATATATCAAGATGTTGCAACATCAAACTACTTTATGGAGACCAAACTGTTTAAGGGGTTTTTCAACACTGCCATTATGGTTAATTATTAATAAAATGGATAATCCATGCACAAACAAATCCATTCACATAAGTTTCTTTTTCAAACCATAATTCTGAGTATATAAATCACATTTAGGACACTCATCCCACAAGTAAGCATGTCTTATAATTCGTTATCAAGTAAACATGCCATTTAACTATAGAAAAACTGAACACACACTGCTTATAGGTAATACCTATAGGAAAACAGAATGATGTAAACTCCAAGTTTTTTGAACTATGCATATTTTATCTGCTTTCACTTTATACCTGACTGAAATCATGAAATTGAGAAGTATTATTTACAAAAATTGAACTAAATGAGATTGAAATAAATTAGACATTGAACATATGGAAGCAAAATAAACATTAAACTTTACACAATGTTACTTATCACCATAGCAAATGAATTTGCATTCTAAAATCTAAATGAATTTGCATTCAAACATAATCCAAAATCCAGATCAAGGAAATATTCAAATAAACTTAACATAAGATAAAATAGAACTTACACTTGTTAAAGAACAAACAATCCAGATCAAGGAAATATAAAGTTCTTTATCTCCATTGACAACATAATTTGCTACAACATTCTGTCATCTGCTTCAAGTAGTGAGTCTTTAATTAGTGTATGCGCTGTTTTGTGTTTTGTTTTCCTCTGTGGCCTCTAACTGCTGTTCTCATGCAGGATGCCTGAGTATATTATATGCATTTAGTTGTATTGTTGGTTACTTGTATTGATAGATTTTTGATGATTGTGAACATAACCATATATTTGTCTCTTGATGCCAAACAGTTGTGTCGTGCAAAGAGATTAAGGTCAGCTGTGTCGTGCCTGCTTTCAAAAACTCTCACACATCAAAATCAGGCCTTTATGAAGAATTTAGCCACTGCATTTGCCATGAAAAATAATACCTCTGCGTTTGCGAACGCCCCTGCATTTGCCATGAGAAACAATGCCTCTGCATTTGCTAACGCCCCTCCATTCGCTATGCAAAATTATTCCCCTGCATTCGCCATGCAAAATAATGCCCTACATTTAACTCATTGCTCACACAACCAAACTATAGTCCGGCATTTGCAGCTCAACTACCAAACTATAGCCCGGTGTTTGCAGCCCAACAAGCAAACTATAGCCTGGCGTTTGCTGCCCAGCAAGCAAACTATAGTCTGGCGTTTGCAGCCCAACTACCAAACTATAGCCCGGCATTTGCAGCTCAACTAGCAAACTATAGCCCGACATTTGCAGCTCAACTACGTTACAATGCAAAGAAGTCCAAGACTCCATCTACTAGAAGCAGTAAAATCCAGGGTAACGCAAAGAAGTCTAGGGCTCCATCTACTAGAAGTAGTAATACTCGGGGTAATGCAAAGAAGTCTAGGGCTCCATCTACTACTTCGAAGTAATGCAAAGAAGTCTAGGACTCCATCTACTAGAAGGAGTAACCTCTGATTTGATTATGTCTACTGTCAAGCACTGGCTTCCTGAGTTCGGTTAATGTTGATGTTGCTTTGCGTTGTGAAAAGTATATATCATCACCTATTTCTGCTCAAGTGGTTATTAACTATTGGTATTTTTGTCTTTTTGATTTCAATTCTGTATTTTGATACACAACAATTTCCAGTGTTAATTATCTCTTACTACAGCTAAGTTTATATCTTCAACTTTACATTTGTGTTAATAGGTTTAATCATCGCTCCTTCATTATACCGACACTGTATCTACACACACATACATACATATAATTTTTTCTTTTTTCGGAGCATGCCTATTATAATACATTTGCTCTATATGCAGCTGATTGTTTGCTTTTTTCAGGTAGGCATTTATAAATATGTTTAGACTTATGTTGAACATTAGGGAAAATGCTCAATCTGAATAAATCAGAAATAATTTTTAGTAGGAATGCATGTAATGGGACCAAAATCATGTGCATTATATGTGTGCTCTTCAATTTGGGTCATATCAGTGACTTATATCAAAGATATAGTTTAGAATAGAATCATTTCATGTAGTGGAAAGGTTATGGTCTCAAGCTAATAGAGAAGGTTTGTTTTATATAGTAAGGACCCTCGGCGGTAAAGTGTATAAGACAAAAAATTGTTTTATCTAAAATTCAAACTCGGATTCTTCTAATTATTTTTCATTGTCAATCTTCATTTATTTATTTATTTATTTTTAGGGTCTTTATCAACTAGTTATCCAATTTTATGCTTAAGTTTATTGAGAGGCAATCAAATACAACTACTCACATACCTTAACAAAAGTGATTGTATTGCGGGCTTGTCACTCTTTTTCTGTCGATTGCCTTATTGTATTTTGTCTATTATTTTTAATGAATTGAATTAATTTAGCTGCTATTGTCAATAGAAATGTCACTTAATATTGAATTGTTTTATATAATATATTCCTAAATTTATTATTGTCCCAAAAAAACGAGTTTAATGAAATCAAGATAATGAAAATTCTTCATAATTATTAGTTTTTCTAACACCACACAGTTTGAGTAATTAACTCCAAAAATTACCAACTTAATTTTAAATCACAACCTGTTATAATTTTTTTTCTATGTATAATTTGTTTATTTCAGTTTTTTAATCATAGTTAAGTTTAAACTTTAAACAAAAATTCAAGAACAAATTCAAATAAAACAAATTTTTTTAGTTTGATTTTAAAGGTGATTGATTTTAAACAAAAGCAAGCTGCGTTGTAGAGGATTAGTCATCTTATCACACGGCTTCTCTTCTTGAGTCAAGGGTTATGCAAACAAGTGGTCCCATATCTTAGCGTATAGGTTCTTTTATTTGGTTAGGTATCAAGCAAAAAACTCACGTCATCGAAGATTATTGACTTAACTTTTCTATGGTTGATCATATTCAATATTCAAGCGGACAAACATAATTTGCTTCAAGCCACCATGAATGATTTCATCAGGAACAATAACTTTTCTATGGTTGATCATGTTCATCTACATCAGAATCATAGCAAATAGACCAAACTCCAACACAATAGAGAAGAATACACAACCTTACAATACATGTCTAGAATAAAAGATATTCGACGTTGAAGATTATGCGATCAATCTCCTTCACCTTTTCTGTTTCCTCTAGATCACGCACACACACAAACTCTCTCTCTCTCTCTATATCTATCTATCTATCTATCTATCTATCTATCTATCTATCTATCTATTTTTGGAACTAAAGTAAAACCTAATATGTATAAAGTTGAAGTGAAGTCCTCTTTATTTATAGATTTCTGAAAATTGAATATTCGTTAAGTGAAGTCATGATTGCTTAACGAACGTACATTTCTTGAAGTGGAGGGAAATACCAGCTCATCATTTTCGGTCACTAAACCACCATAATTTGATATGCCATGTTAGATTCGCTTTTTGAATCAACTCCTTGCACTTTCCTTGAATTCTCTGTTTCCACTTGCTTTGATCTCATTGCTACTTCGCTTAGGGAATATTCTTGAACACTTAATCTTGATTTCTTTACTAGTGAAGAACTTCATGACCAAGTAACCTCTCCGAGTAATACAACTTAGAATAGGGCCACAAAGGAAGCGTGAGTAGGGGTATTTATGGGTCCGGGTGACCCGTTCAACCATGTGACCACACCAACCCAAAATGGAGTTTACTCAAACTCATCAAAATCGGGTCCAACCTTAATGAACCTGTTCAAACCTGGAGTGGTTTTTTTGGGTTCAAGCTCAACAAACCCGTTCAAACCTGAATTGGCGTGGTTTATAATTTCAAAACCATACTTGAACTCGCAAACCCGACCTGTTCAAATTAGTTGTTAATTTTATTCTTTTTTTTAATAATACAATTTAATATTTATATATATTAATATTAAACGTTTTCAAGTGTTAAAGTTTTATAAGGGTTACATAAGTTTTTTCGTCCCTAAAAATTATCAAATTTTGTTTTCCGTCCTTAAAAAAAAAAGATGGCATGTTTGCATCCGTATAAAATTTTCCAACATTCAATTTTAGTTCATGCTAAATCCACATTTGTTTGATTATCCTTAAAATTTTGAATGATATTTTGCAGGCATGTTTAAAACATTATAAATAAAGTTATTTTACAAAAAAAAGAAGAATTTTGTAATATTTGATGGAATAAATATGAATCTTTTAAATCATCAAGAGTTCAAGATAAAATTAATGAAAATTTATCTAGGAATGAAATTTTGAGCTTATTTTTGTCGATGAACTTATGATAATGTTCTAAATATTTCTGCAAGAAAATCACTCAGAATTTTAAAAATTTATGAATACTTATACAAATTTGAATTTAGAAGGGAATAAATCCGCATGTCAAATTTTTTTATATGGATTTAAATATATATTTTTGACAAAAACAAACAATATTAATTTATTCGAATTGAGAGAGTATATCGATACAATATAAATTCAAAGTCGCTAAAAAAAAATGATGAATCTACGAACAAACTCACATGTTAATAGTATAAAACGACAAAGTATATATGCCTACACATATTACTATATTCAAGTATCTAGAATATTCATGCCTACAAATCTGCAAACATTGACGATGTTATAGTCAATGATTGAATCTGCACTTAATCAAAGCTATTTATACAACCTGAACGAAATAAACAGCACACTAAGACGTGAAATAAAAAACAAACTGCACAAAGACGGGAAATCAAAACAAACAGAGTCGTGCTAAAACGATGAAATCACAAAAAAAAGAATGAAGATTGAAAATATGTGAAAATCACTTATTTAACTAAAAGAGAAATAAAAACAATTCGGAAGGGTGATTTCAGATCAAAATTAAACCTAAATCATCTCTCTTTTGTAGATGAAAAAGAAAAAAATAGTAATGATTAGGGTTTGATCCATTTGAGAGATTTTATTACATTCACTCTATATGGAAACATGCCACTCCTTTATTGACAAGGCCAAAAAAAGAGGGCAAAAAAAGAAGTCTGATAATTTTGTAGAAATGAAAAACTTGTATAACCCAAATTTTAAATAATAAAATTTAGTTTAAATGTTGCAATTTTCATAAAATAAAATGTAATTAAATTATATATTTTTATTGAAATCTACTCTCTAATCATGAAACTTAATTAACAACAAAAATATAATTACGTCTCATTTTAATTATTTGACACCTCAACATTTTTTGACGCTTTTGTCTTCTACAACACAAAATCCTTTATGGAGTAGAGATAAAATAGGTGTCAAAAGATTGAGGTGATTCTCTAACAAACAAAAATTTATTTTAATATATTTGTATCCAAACAAACTAAATTATTTTTTAAGAAAAAATAATTTTTATTACGATAAACAAACAAAAAATAGATTCTGATTTTTGTTTTTATAAAATCTCTAAGATAATAACCTTTAATTTATTGAATGTAAAATCTCTAAATGGATACACTCCCCTTCCCTCAGAGATGCTTGAGTGTAAATTACTAAAAGTTAACAACTTGTGTATCAATTTGTTGTGTAAAATTACTTGAATGTTTTTATAAAATCTCTAAGATAATAACCTTTAATTTATTACCCATCTTTCTCTTTTTAATTTCAACCATTAGATATTATTTTAACACGTATCACAGATCCATGAAGGTAAATGCGATAAATGGAGGAAAGGCAAATGGAGCAAAGATGGGCTCGTAACATTCAGGCCTTACAAGACAAATTGTTTTAATAACTTTAAAGACACATATTTTTCTTAAAGAATTCACTATTTATGTGACCCATGACTTTTAAAAAATTGCGATTTTGGCCCCTAAGAATAAAAAAAAAAATTCACCCCTTAGCTTTTCAAAACGTTGCAAAACCGTTGAGAAATGTCATAAAGTAGGGGTTAAGATCGCAAGGGCTTATAGGCTATATGGTGTCAGTCATCTTGAATTTATTTGCTTCTCCAATAATCTCTCCACCTGATTTGCTAATATTTCTATCTCCATGATTTCCTCCTTTATTCTCGGACTTATCAGTTTTTTCACATCTAGGGTTAGGGCTTGGCATAACGGGTTTGACAGATAACAAGCCCAATCCAACCCGCTAAGTCTAAACCGTCAATTTTTCTATATAGATAGCATTGGACAAGCAAACCCTAGAAAATAAACCTAGTGATCACGGCAGTTCAAAAACAGTTTTTGTATCATGTCGGAGGTAGAAATATGTAAGGTTTATGTGGTTGTTGAAGATGATCATGATGATCATGATGATGATTGTGTGATTCTAAATGTTGTATGGAAAAAACCACGTAGAGTTGATGATGATTGTGTTGTTCTATCTGCTAAACCAAAAAAGCAAGTTAAAGGTGTCAATGATTCTCCAACTGAGTCTGATGATGATTTGCTTGTACTTGGCGAAAAGGGAAAGGTAATTTTTCATGCTGCTTTTGTAAATTATCTTGTAGATTTTGTTTTATAGGAGTCTTGTCATTCATTTCTAAATAAAATTTTGTTTATGAGAAGAAGGGTTGAAATGGTTAATTTCATTTTAGATGAAGGTTGTGTTCGTATGTCCCTTCCTAATAAAAGTAGTGAGTAAAACGTTAGAGTTGGTTTCCACATAGAAGGAAGTGATGAGAAATTGCTTGACACGGTGGAGACCATGAAGCATACTCCCTTAATTCATCAACAACAATAGACCAGGTTCTAATATAACAGTGGAAATCTTTAATATAGAAACCAAAGGAACCTTTAATTTAGCAACCAAGGGAAGTCTCTGCTGTTTGTTGCCTTATCACAAGGAATTTTAAAAATCACTCAAATGTTGAAGATGTACACAAGTGTCACGTCAATATATTGAAGAATCAAACCATTGAAATTTTCAAAAGTATAATTTGCATGAAAATGTGATCATTTAAACAAAAGTAATAAAATCAGTGAAGCGCCTTAGCCCACTGATCCTAGCTGCTAAGTTCTTTAGTTAACAAAGTAACTTAACAAAGATGATTTTCTCTCAGTAATTGTTAATGGTCTTTCCTCTAGAGTAAAAAGTATTGCGCTCATCTAATTAACTATCTTGACTACTTTTCATGAAATAGTTACTACTACAACTGATAAATAAATAAAATAACAACTTTCTCTTATTACTCGGGACTTGTTCAATTTATTTAGACGCACTTGACACTTAAACACCACTGCAAGATCTCGGGTGAAGTACTCGCATGTCAACACTGTTGGTTTAAAATAAATATTTGGGTACTACATCATGTTATGTAGCAACAATATTCACATATTTGTGTGTTGTTGCAGATTTTTCTTAGGTGTAAATCATGTATTGATGCTAAAACTTGTGGGTTTAGTTGTGCTGATGGTGTTTACTGTGTGAGCCTTTAGTTTATGCGTTGTGCTGTGTTTTGTTTTCCTCTCTGCCCTCTAACTGCTGTTCTCATGCAGGATGCCTGGATATATTATTTGCATTTAGATGTATTGTTAGTTACTTGTATTGATAGTATTTTTTTATGATTCTCAAATAACAGTATTTAGGAGATGTTGTGAATTCTCAACATAATCATATTTTGCTTCTTGATGCCAAACAGTTGTCTTCACTTTCTGTGCTAATGAATCGGAGATCAAGAAAAGCTGCACCACGTCCCCTCTCAGCAAGGAGATCAAGGTCAGCTGTGTCGCCCCTGCTTTCAAAAACTGGCACACATCAAAATCAGGCCTTTATGAAGAATTTAGCCACTGCATTTGCCATACAAAATAATGCCTCTGGTTTTGCTAACGCCAGCGCCCCTGCATCTGCCATGAAAAATAATGCCTCTACATTTGCTAAAGCCCCTTCATTTGCCATGAATAATAATGCCTCCACGTTTGCTAACGCACCTGCATTTGCCATGCAGTATAATGCCCCTGCATTCGCCATGCAAAATAATGCCCCTGCATTTAAATCCTTGCTCACACAACCAAACTATAGTCCAGCATTTGCAGCTCAACTACCAAACTATAGCCCGGCATTTGCAGCTCAACAAGCAAACTATATTGCAGCTCAACAAGCAAAATATATTGCAGCTCAACAAGCAAACTATAGCCCGGCATTTGCAGCCCAACAAGCAAACTATAGCCCGGCATTTGCAGCCCAACAAGCAAACTATAGCCCGGCATTTGCAGCCCAACAAGCAAACTATAGCCCGGCATTTGCAGCTCAACAAGTAAACTATAGCCCGGCATTTGCAGCCAAACAAGCAAACTATAGTCCGGCGTTTGCAGCTCAACTACGTTACTAGTCAAATAATAATATATCATCACCTGATTTCAGCACAAGTTGTTAACTTTTAGTAATTTTTGTCTTTTTTATTTCAATTCTGTAATTTGATACACAACAATTTCCAGTATTAATTATCTTTTATCAATTGGATCTCAGAATATATCACAAAATGCAAATGAGTCTGGTACTCCATTTAGTGGAAATACTCAACTCATTGGATGATATCAAACGCTTGCTTCTCGTGAATGGAATACTGAGTATTTCAAATATTTTTGTTCAGAGGTAACGTTATGGAAGTCTCATAATGCACTCATTTTGCATCCGTGTACAATGTGTGTATTTAAAATGTAACATTGTTACAACTTTTGACATGAGAGGGGTTACAAGTGTGCATTGATTTCTCAATGTTGATATGAAGCATTTTGTTAAGGTGATGTTTTCATCTTTGTCTCCTTCAAGCTCTTAGGTGGTTCCATCAGAATGTCATCTAGATTTACAACTTGAAGCCAACACTATTCATCATCATATTGTAGACTACTCTGAATTTAAATCCATCATTTTTCACTGTCAATTTTTATTAGCTAGTCATCCAATTTTTTTGGTTACGTTTGTTGAGAGAATTTTAAATATTAACCACTCATATACCTTACAGAAGTGATTGTATTCTGGGCTCGTCACACTTCTTTATGTCTATTATTTTTAATTAATTGAATTAAATTTATTATTTGTCCAAAAAACTGACTTTAATTAAATCAAGATAATGAAAATTCTTCGTATTTAAGGATTATTTTTTCAAATCAAACCAATTCTGAGTTTATCTTAAGCAAAAGCAAGCACCGTGTCGTAGAGTCATCTTAACTAGGTTGACACTACTTACCCAAAAATTACAAAACGATATTATCACTTGGCTTCTCTTCTTAAGGCAAGGGTTATGCGAACAAATTGTCCTATAACTTATTATATAGATTCTTCTATTTGGTCAGGCAGAAAAACTCATTTCATCAAAGATAATTGTCAATGGTTGTTTGGCCAAGGGAAATTTTTTATTTATTGAATGATCATTGGCTTAACTTTTCTATGGTTGATCATGTTCATATTCAATCGGATAAACATCATTTGTTTCAAGCCACCATGAAGGATTTCATCAAAAACAATAACTGGTATTTTCCTCATTAATTCGATTCTTTTGAATTATCCTGGTATTGCTACTGGTTTGCAGGATATTCATGTTCCTAATTTTAGGACGGATGACAAGCTAGTTTGCAGAGGGCATTAGCCACCACAAAATGCAATGTGCTAAAAAAAAATCGCTGACATTTGTGTGGGCCAAAAAACACTGCAAAAACATTTGTGTGGGCCAAACGCTACCGCCAATGTATTTTTCTTTGATAAATTGCATTAGCGTCGGTTTTAAACCATCACAAACACTTGTAGATTTATTTTTCCGTTTTCATAATTATTGAGAAAAATAAACATTATAGAGAAAAAATTGCATTAGCGTCGATTTTAAACTGTCACAAAAATTGCATTTTTTTCACTGCTTTGTTCGCTTAGTAACAGTATGTCAACGAGATTTATACTGGCTCACCTGATAGGCCTTATGGTTTGTTGTTGGGAGGCGGTGGAAGAATTTGGGCTGCACATTTGGTTCAGATTTTGGCCATTGTTGCTTGGGTGAGTGTTACGAACTTAAGAGTTCACAGGTGGAAGAGATGGTTGGATTGAATTTAACTAGCCATTGTGGATTGGCTTCTGAGTATCATGAAGAGGTTGAAGAGCATTCCAAGAAACGTGCATTTGACATATGAAGAAAATACAAATCTAGTTTAGAAATTTTATTTAACTGCAATGATATGGTTTTAGACTGTACAAAGCTACTTGCACATTATGCATGGTAGCCATTAGTTTTGTATATTCCTTTTGGTGTTCATGTTGTATGTGTGTGAGTGTGTGTGTGTCCTCAGAGAAACACATAGAGGTCCAATTTTCTCATGTTTGGATCCTCTTCATTTTTTTGGCACATACCTTTTCTTAAGTGTATAGATGTTATTTGGACCTACTCAATGTCACATTATTCTACTGTCAAAATTACGATGATAAAGAAAACAAATTGTGTTTGACATAAGCTCCAAAGATGAAGAACAAGAACAAGGGTGTTTGGTTGAGGAAAGCGAAATTAGTATCAACTCTGATTGGATAAAGCAGTATTTGGATATGTTGCATGAAGGAATAAGCGAGGTTGTTCTGTTAGGTGAAGTGAATAAGCCTAATGGAGGGAATGAAGATGATGGTTGTGTAGTTCTAGATGGTAGAAAACCAAGTTACATGTGTGAACAATTCACCAATTGGGTCTGAAGAGTTTCTTGCAGTTGGGGAGAAGGGAAGGTATTTTCTCCAACTTCATGCTTCTACTTCTTTTGCAAGTTATGTTCTTTAATGTAGAGGTAGAATTTATTTCATAGGAGTCATGCAAATATTTTTTTTAAAAAATTGTTCATGGGAAATTAAATAGTTTTGCTGTTCCTTGTTATATGGTCCGACTAAAAAATACAATTTTTGAACGGATTCATATTCAATGATTAAAATTTGAATTGATAGTCCTGATTGAGATTCTAGAAAGTATGCAATGTGTAACTGTTGCTAATTAAATCCAAAGTATTTAGATGAAAACATAGTCTGAGATGATCCTTTAAATCTAATATTTAATGTTGCATGATGATGTCTTGATAGTTTTTGATGATTGTTCTATATTTGATTACTAATGAATTTACATAACTATGAGAAGTGTGTTTGAGGGTGCAATGCCTATTCATCGAGTGAATTACTGACTTAGTCCTTGATATTGTAGATTTTGGTCAATATGATTGCCAAAATTAAGAAAATGCCAAAATGATTCATGAAATCGAAAATTCTCAATTACATTAGTCCTTTTAGGTCGGTCAAATTAATCCATAATGTTTTCTCAGAGTGGTAATGTGACTGATGATTTTTCAATTGCAGGGATCATCCTGGAGTTTTGTTAATTTCAGTGATGACCTTTACAATTTTAGGTACCAAGGTGGTGATTCACTATTTAAGGTTTTGTTTTGGTTACAACATCACTTTGCTATTTGCACATTTTTTTAATAAATTCTTCCCTTGATTTTCTTGGTTATTAGGCATTGGCTGTACTTAAAACAATGATTTTAATACCTTTTTTTTGTGCTTATGATTCCCGGCATCTTTGTGCCGATTTTCCTTATTCTTCCACTCCCTATGAAACACTGGCCTGGTAAAAAAATAAAAATCAATGATTAAGGCTATGCCATAATCTACCATTTATGCATTACCTTGTTTAATTGTAATCGTTTCTTATGGTATCTATTTGGTAGCGCATGCTTTTATTACATTGATTTCTAATTTTGATGACACACAGAGTGATAAATCAGAGAAAAGATTCCAAGCTGGCTAACACTGCTCCATTGCCAGCTTCAACCAACAAAGGTACTTTAGGTGATGTGAATTCTCAACATAACCATATTGAAGACAACCGTGTGCGGCATCAAGAATCTGGATATACGTTAGCAAGAAACAGATATCCTTCTCTAGGTGTGTACGAAACCATGCCATCCAAAATAAGCAAGGACACAGAGTTTGCGGTTTTGGACCTCAATGTAAGATGTATAATTGGATAGATAGTATTGGTGCTAGGAACAACGTGACAGCAGACCATGTTATGGCTCCTGCTGCACCCGGCTTCAACAATCATGCAATCTGGAATATGATGGTGGATATCATGTTGCTGCAACAGGATATTCAAATAGCAGAAATTGCTGCTGCAACTGTCATTCCAAATATTTCCTTCACCTTTCCATTTCCTCCATATTAGGAAGAAATAAGGAACTCAGAACTTGTATTAATACATCTCTGTAATTATTCTTATCTCTGTAAAATTACACATTTCTTCTGTCATTAGTAGTTGTATTAATCATTTAAAATGGATCTTGCTACATTAATATTTGTTATGTTGTTTTTGTTAAGGTTCGTTATGGGCTAAACATATTTTGGTTGAGGAATGAAATGAATTTACAAGTGTATCACAAAAAAAAAGTTTATACATATGGCTTGTTATTAGCAATCAAAAATCAATTTGTTATCAATGTTAACCGGAGTTTCTAGTTTGGTCACATACAACATTTTCTAGCTCAACAATTTTGGAAGAGTTACTAAGTGGATTTGCTTGATATGTGAATAAAGTAAATTAATTGGAAAGTTATAACTTATAAGTTAATGTTAAATGATTAGGAATAATCAATTATGCCTATAGAATAGCTGAATTTCTTTAATGTCTCATGGTTGTAACTAATGAAAATGTTGATAAACAAAGACAATAAGTTCATTCTGGACTCAGAATGTTGTAGCATAATTCCAACTGGTTTTAACCATCTTTAAGCCAAAACAAAGTCTCTCAAGTCAAATCAATGTTTTTAAAGTCCAAAAGTCTTTTCCTTTTATATTTCTTGAAATCAATTGCATGACCTGGTTAAAATTAGAGGTATGCTTATATCAGGATGTTGCACATTGAATTACTTGTGGAGACCAAATGGTCTAAGGGGTTCAGTTCATTCTTTTTGGTCACTAAACTGTCATAATTCGCTAAGTGAAGTGAGACTCACTTAGTGTTGTTTTCGTATTTTCAAAAATCAGAATTACTACCAAAAGAATTATCGGGGTGAGTCACGATCAGGTCGCTTTCTTTAAGAGGTTTCGCGGCACTACCCAAGTTTGTGCAAGGTAGACTAACAACCACGCCGTCTCAAGGATAAAACAGCCCAGATCACTGTTACGATTACACACTGCACATTATGTATTCGCTCGAGATATACACCTCTAGTATATGGTTTAATCGTTCGATTAAGACCACTCAAATACGGTACGTAGCCGCTCTATTCGAAACCGAAAGGGATAGAAAGGAGTAGAAGGAGAAGAATGACTCGTCAACACAAGTCGGAGCGAGAAGAGAGGAAAAACACAGGAAGTCTCAACTGTGTTTTCTGTTACTTAATTGGATATATCCAGAAAATTCTGGACACGTTTTGGGTTTCGGATTAGTACGTGTAGCGCTTTCAGATAGTGACTAAATTAATTAATTAATTAATTTAACATCTTCAAGTAACAAAAAAATAAATATCATTTTGTAAGCGCTCACCCGTTCACAAAAGTGGGTACCCCAAGGGCACACCCTTGGAGGTCACTCTACCCTTATATAAACACTTACTAGTTGGTGTGGCTCACCGATGTGGGACATTTTTAAGTCACACATACACTAGTTCTTACCTTGTGTTTTTCCTTATCCAATTTCTCACTAGATTCAACTAGTGTTCCAACACTTAGCGAATTGGCTCCTTTGCACTTTGCTGAATTTTTATTGCTTTACGAGTGAAGAGCTTCATGACCAAGTTTCCTTACTTTGTGACCAAGTAACCTCTTAGAGTAATAAGGCTTAGAATAGGGCCACAATGGGAGTGTGAGTAGGGGTGTTCATGAGTTCGGGTGTCCCGTTTAAACCGATGACCCAAACCAACCCAACTCGTAATTTACTCGTACCTATCAAATTTGGGTCCAACTTGAACAGACCAATTCAAACCTGAGGTGGTTTGGTTCATGTAACATGTTTGTGATTTCAAAACAGCAAGTGAACCCGTGAACCCAACCTGTTCAAAATAATTGTTGATTTTTTTATTTTATTTTGTGATAGGATAGTTTTAGAGTTTTATTGCTAATCTTAAAGTATTTCAAGTAAATTAAAGTGTTAATATTTTAAGGGTTAAATATTATTTTTGTTCCTAAAATATTTTAAGAGTTTTACATTTGTTTAAGTGTTTAATGATTCCACAAATAGTAAATATTTATTGAGAAAATTTAATTTTCAACTTTTTGAGAAATAAATTGGTACAATTTCTAATATATAATGTATGCTTTTGATATACTAACATTGTGTCCTAAGAGCACTTGTTAGCATTTCCCTTTGTTTAGTTATCTTTAAACTTTTAAATTTTTGAATAATATTTTGCAAGCATGTTTAGAACATTATAAAAGTTCTTTTACGAATTTTTTTTTTTTTTTATCATGGAATGAAATAATCGTCAAAAGTTCAAGATAACATTAATGAAAATCTATGTTTAAAAATAAATTTTTGAGGTTATTTTTTATTGAAGAAGTTCAAGATAACATTAATGAAAATCTATGTTTAAAAATAAATTTTTGAGGTTATTTTTTATTGAAGAAATTTTCATAATGTTCTAAATATGTATGCCAAATAATCGCCAAAATTTTAAAAATTTATGAATAATTATACAAATTTGAATATAAAAGAGACTAAAATTGCATGTTGAAAGCTTTCTATAGGGACGTAAACATGCCACTTTTTTATGAAATGGAAAAACAAAATTTAGTAGTTTATAGAAACGAAAAACTTATTTAACTTAAATTTTAAGTAGTAAAATTTAGTCTAAATGTTGAAATTTTCATAAAATAAATTGTAATTTAATTACATATTTGTATTGAGAATTTTTAAAAAAGTTATATGTTTAATAATCTATTGACCTAACCCATTCATCATTGCATTGAATTGATTCGAATTTGACATAAAAAAAAGTACATATTTTTTTTCGAATTTGACATAAAAAAATACATATTTTTAATCCAAACCTGCCAAATCCAAATCTTATTTTTTAGGGTTATACTTTTCTCACCATGCGCCTTTCCTCGTGCGCCCTATTTTTTTTCTTCCAAAATTACCCCTGGTCTGGATTTCATTTTCCGAATTGAATTGTTATAATTTATCAGATTTATCCGGATTTCGAAATCCGGAATGATATTTTTCCAGAACTTTTTCATTTTTAAGCTTTGAAATTCGTTCTATAAATGTAAATAAACATATAAAACAGAAATAAAAAGACAAAAAGATGAAAACAACTCATTTCATTGATATTTGAATAATACATTACAATAATGTTAAAGCTTTTTACATAAGAACCTAAAACTATTCATAATCTTATTACATAAGAACCTAAAACTATTTCTAGGGGGGAGGGGGTAAGCTATACCAGTGGCTCCGGCTGAGAGGACGTACCAGTAGCTTCACTGTTGGAGGGGAGACTGAGGGGGCAAAGGGTCCTCTAGGGAACAAGAGACCATGATGGTTAATATGACACCCAGACAGACCAACCTCATACCCAGACTGACCCCTTCCCTATTGACCGATCATATGACCCCTGATGGATTTCCAAAGAGGCCTCTTTCTATGAAAGGCCAACGATGAAAACACATCGTTGTAGAAGAGAAGGGGAGAAAGAAGAACGTGTGTTCATTTTTCAGAAAATGAAGACTATTTATAGGGGAGGGAGGGTTAAAAAACGTGTGGGAAGCCATAATTACAGTAAAAAAACGTGTAAAGACACGTTTTTCAACTTTACCACCGTCCAAAAACGTTTGAAAAACGTTTTGTTTGTGGTGCAGACCACCGACCAAAACATCTGACTGATGATGAGCTGGATCAAATCAACCGTCCACCGTCCACCCTCCAAAACTTCATTTCATTGAAAAACTTTACCACCGACCACCGTCCAAAACTTCTGGCGTTTTTCATCTATTTACAACGATGTCACCCTCTCCGGGCTGAATGATGAGCTGGATCAAATCAACCGTCAACTCAACCACAGAGACACGAGGAGGGTGGTCGGTGTTGACTGTCGATGTCCATTGTCTGACTCAGCCGGATCTCTTCCTTTCAGCCGTATGAAACTGACAAACGATGACGACGTGAGAACCATGTTCTCTGTCTTTGCTCAGCATAGTACTAGAGGACCGATTGAGTTGGACGCTTCGTTGGTTAGATCTACTGAACAAATTCTGAAAAAGTTTGTACCGGCCCAGGAACTACGAAGAGATCAGGGCTTTGCTGGAGGGACCAAAGGAAGAAAAAGTTAGTTTAGATGATCCGTGATAATGTGCTATGTTTTAATTAATCGCGTGTTTTATGTTGTTTTAATTGCGTGTTAGTTATGTGTTGTTAAATTAAGTTGTCGCATTATGTTTTGAATAATATATATTATTTAAACTTTCATTATGTTTTAATTTACGTCAAAAATGTTCATTTAATCGATAAAATAACCAAAGATATGCATTCCGGATTACGAAATCCGGATTCACCTAGGGCGTAAGTGCATTTCGGAAAACGAAATCCGGAATGCCTCTGCATATGATTCTTTTGTATGGACCACATTGCATCAAGAGTTTATGTGGTCCACAACATCCAAAGACCTCTATAAATACATCATCTCCGGTTTTCAGCTTCAATACCAACAAAACACACACACACACCAAAGAAAATCATGCAAATTTTTGTCATTAAGCTGAGGATCTTTCTCACGCTGTCGCAAATAGAAAGCTCTCTATTTGACAGCGTGATGAAGATCTTCAGCATACTGTCAAAAATACAAACAAACACACCAAAGAGACCAGAGCAAATTTTTGTCATTGTGCTGAGGATCTTTCTCATGTTGTTTTAAATATATAGATCTCTATATAACAACATGATGAAGATCCTCAACATGCTATCAAAAATATACAGGTACTCCTTGATGCCTCCTTGATAGATAGATAACTCAAAAATATCAAGAGGTTTCTATAAGTTCGGTCCTGCTGCCTTCCAGATGAATATGTCATTTGGCAAGGCAGTAGGATCGAACTCAAAGAAATCCTCTTGAAAACAACTTCCCAAAAGATTCAACATTTCTGTTATTATGGTTTTTTTTAACTGTTTATTTGTCTTATGTTGCTTCTATTTATGTTATGTACCTTTGTTCTATTATTTTCCAAGGCATTCGCAACAAAAACGATCCAAAAAAAGGGTCTGGTGCAGTTCGGATTTTATAATCCGGACCAGCTTTATGCATTCCAGATTTTATAATCCGGAAACCCTCAGTTACATTTTGGCCGGTGACGTTTCACCAAAGGTTAGGCCGGTTAGTGGAGTTTGAATGCATATTTTGACGGTTTTGAATGTGGAACACGTTTTATTTGATTGTAATTTTTTTTGAAGAAGCTAAACTAACCCCCTCAAATTGGCACCAGAGAGAATCGAACCTGAGACCTTGAGAAGGAGCACATTCCTAGGTTCCAAGCCAATACCACTAGGCCAACCCAAGTGGGTTTGATTTGACTGTAATTAAGACCTATGACTTATTTAAGGCTATAAAAAGGCTTGGATCTTCAACATTTTCCTTCATTCTTCTTCACCTCCTTTCTTACATTTTCTTCAATTTATTTTTGTTTTTTAGGTAGGTTTTGGGAGTGTTTATGGTGTCATGGTCATTGTTGACCGCTCATATGATCTCTGCAATTGCATTGCAGCTTATGCGGGGGTCGTATAACGGTCAACAAAGACCCTTGACATCAAAGAAAGACATAAATTATTCATAGTGTACGCGTCCGGGTTTTATTTTCCGGAAACACTAACAATCTGGTTCGGAAAACGAAATCCGGACCAGGGGTATTATTGGAATTTTTGCAAGGCGCGCGAGAAGGTAGTAGGGTGGGAAAAGTAAAACCCTTTTTATTATTTGTGAGTGGGTAATAATTTGACGAAAACCGGCCCAACCCAATCCACAAACAACTTAAGCGTGAGAATAACCTTCACCTCTATATATAGATAGCTAGCTTAGGGAATAGCTAGGGCATTCATTTTTACGCAAACCTAGGGCATCCATCACTGCCCTTCGTTGGCAAAGCTGTACACTCGCAGATTTGATAAAGCATGCCGGAGAAAGAATTAAGCGAGGATATTGTGAATAAACCTAATGGAATTGATGATGACGACGACGATTGTGTGATTTTACAAGTGATTAAACCTAGTGGAGTTAATGATGATTGTGTGGTTTTAGATGGTGACCCAGAAAGCAAAGTTAAACGTGACAATGATACTCCAAATGAGACTGATGATGAGTTGCTTGTAGTAGGCGAGAAGGGAAAGGTATTTTTTCATACTATTTTTGTAAATTATCTTCTACAAAACATTGTTTCTGGATAATTTTGTCATTGACATCATAGTAGTCAGTAGCGGCCAACAGCGGCCGCAGGTAGCGTAGCGGCGATGAACCGCTACACTAATCAAATATTGGTAACCGCCAAGCCAATCAGATATCGGTAACCACTATTTGTCATACCGCTTGTCCCGTTACCCCACTTTTGGGGTCAGCCGCTACGCACCTTATCCGAGATTGACTACTATGGTAGAAGTTAAATAGTTTTGCTGTTCCTTGTGTTATTATCTCTCTTAGAACAAAAAAATTTACGGATTCATATTCTATGATTAAATTTCAATCTAATATTTTATGTATAGTGACGATGTCTTGATAGGTTTTTTTTTTTATGATTCTTCTATATTTGATTTTTAATGAATTTAAATAACTTCGAGAATTGTGTTTGAGGGTGCAATACATATCAATTTATTGAGTGAATTACTAACCCAGTCCCCTCCCCAGTCCTTTATATTGTAGAACTTGGTCAATATAATTGCCAAAATTAAGAAAACGCCAAAATGGTACAAGAAACTGAAAATCTCCAAAAACATTAGTCTTTTTAGTCTATATATAACAATTCAGTCCAATTTGATTGATAATTTTAAATTTTAAGGATCATCTAGGAATTTCATAAATTTCAAGGATGACCTTTACAATTTTAGGCACCAAAGTTGGCTACTCCTTATTCAAACTGAGATTTAAGGATTTATTTTTGTTACAACATTACTGTTTGCACTTTCTTTTTCAAAGATAAGTTCTACCCTAGATGTCTTGGTTATCATGCATGTGCTTTATATACTCAGAATTATGGTTTGCAGACTTTTATTTTTTGGCTTATGATTGAAGATATATCAGCAACATCTGGTTGTGAAGGTTAATTTTGTTTTTGACTTGCAGATTGCATGCAGAGACTATCCTCATTCTCGGCATCTTTGTGGCAATTTTCCTTATTCTTCAACCCCTCATGAGAGACACTGTGCCCAGGTATAAAAGATCATTGATTATGACTATGTCAGAATTTAGCAATTATATATGCAGTACATTGTTTAGTCATATGATTATTATTCTCTTGTGTTATTTGATAGTAACTTATGCTTTTTATTACTTTGATTTATAACTTTGGTGATACACAGTGCCACTGTTATGTGTGTGACTCTCCAGCACCATGTCTGAAGTGGGGTGATGGCCTTTTAACTACAGATCATTGTCATGCAACTGATAAATCTAAGACATGGAAAAAACTGAGAGAAGATTCCAAGCTGGTTAAGACTTCTCCATTGCCGGATTCAACCAACAATGGTACTATTGGTGATGCTGTGAATTCTCAACATAAACATATTTTGCCGCCTAATACCGAACAGTTGTCTTCACTTTCTGTGCTAATGAATTGGAGATCAAGATCAACTGCATCACGTCCGCTCTCAGCAAGGGGGTCAAGGTCAGCTATATCGCGCCCACACTCAATAACTCAGTCACAAGAAAATCAGGCCTTTCAGCAGATTTTAGCGAGTGAATTACTAACTTCTGGATTAAATAATCTCACACCTCAAGATCAGTCCTTTGAGAAGATTTTAGAGAATGAACTGTCCTCACTAAATTCTACAGTAAATAATCAGGTCTCTAGGTCAACCAAAACAAATCCACTTGCTGGAAATCCCTTGCCTCAATATCAGGCCTCTCAGCCGATTACAATGGATGCAAGGAATGCATTGTCCTCACTGCGTTCTAGAATACAGAATCAGATATCCATGCAAAATAATGTCCCTGCATTTGCCATGCAAAATAATGCCTCTGGATTCACCACAGCTTCCACAATACTGAATGGCCTAAACAATGGTATATCTCAAGAATCAGGATCTACGTTGGGAAGAAATGGATATCCTTTTCACACCGTTCCAAGTACGTCTCTAGGTGTACAAAACCATGCCATCCAAAAGAAGCGAGGAAGCAAAGTTCACAGTTTAGGAACGATGTTCAATGGGATAGACAGTATCGGTGCTTTGACAATGACAACCAACGGCGTTACACCTCCTGGTGCAACTAGTTTAAACAATCTTTTCAATCCATACGGTGTTAGATATCCTGCTGCTGCAACAAGACTTTTCATACAGAAGAAATGGTTATGGACAAGATGGTGCTTGGATCGCTAATACTTTCAACTCATTGCTCACACAACCAACCTATAGTCCAACATTTGCAACTCAACTACCTTACCAGTCAAATAATAATATCCAGGGTAATGCAAAGAAGTCTAGTACTCCATCTAATGGAAGTAGTCACCTCTCATTTGATGATGTCAAGCCCTAGATTCTAATTCCAGCTAATATAAATGTTGCTTTAGGATCTGAAAACAATATATCATCAGCACAAGTTGCTATCTGTTGGTAATTTTTGTCTTTTTGATTTCACTCCTTTAATTTGAATACAACAATTTCCGATATTAATTATATTTTATTAATTGTATAATCTAATTAATACATTAATACCATCTGTATCACATCTAAGTTAATATCTTCAACTTTACATCTGCGGTAATACTTCAATTCAACCACATTCTTAAGTATAAGGAAGAAATAGTCATTGCTGGTGGATCAAAATATAAACAAAGTCTAACTAACTTCATCCTATTTCATACTATATCTCTCAAAATGTCTTTCTATGGAATATATTTCAACACAAAATTTTGGAAAAAAAAAAGTAGTTTAGGAATTACAATATTTTTTTACATTGACCATTGTTCTCAATCTGCGTGTAATTAATTACTTTTGCTTGAGTCCAAATGGAGTACACTAATACTATGTGTATCACACCTAAGTCAATATCTTCAACTTTACATTTGAGTGTAAAAGAAGTATTTCTCTTTCTTTTATTTTTAGTTTTATCTTTAATATGTATGAAACAAACAAATGCGCCACTCATCTTAGGTCGAATGAAGTACTTCATTTTTAATATTATCAAAAATAAATTTTATCTATACATGTGATAAAAAAAAAGGATCAAAGTTGATATTTTGTCTCACACAAGTATGTATAATGTTGATACATTACTACCACAGATAACTCTTTCGAGCTATCCCCACCAGGCACCCACCACGCAAACATCCTTTCCTAATTTCACATCCGGAGGAGGAATGTGCCTTATTGTTTTAAAACTAGTGAGTTTTTACCTCTTGTCCTATGTGACATTATTAATGAAAAAAATTATAATGTTTGATAACGATCGTTCAAATAATTTTAGTCATTACGTTTTGTCCATGTTTTTAAATTAACTCGTGTGTTCTTTAAAATTTTGAATTAGTTTTTATAGTCATGTTTACCTCATTGAGAAAAACCTCTCTTTTAAAAATTTAGAATTTTTTACTATGGATGAATTACATATAAATTCTTATATTATTGACGCTTAAAAATTCATATTTAATTAATTAATATTTTGTTAAACAATTCTAAAATTTTGTGGAAGAGATTGTTATAATATTTTAAATTTGTCTATAAAAATTTATTCAAAAATATAAAGTGTACACATGGATTGACTTAAATATAATAAAAAAATGTCGATAGAAAATACTTGAAGGACTATTGTTTGAAGATTTTTTTTAAAAAAAACAAAAATATGGTCTATTTATAGGGAATTAAACTTCTTTAACCCTCCCCTCAATTTTTTTTAAACTTCTTTGACCCTATTAAATATTATTATTATTTTATTTTTGAACAAGCAAAAATGAGATATATTACTAACAAATGAGCATCCTTAATAGCACAAATGTGCCAAAAAGAACCTCAAAAGTATACAGTCCAGCAAGTCATAATAGAGAAAATTACAACAGATTAGCTGATGCTCAATCAAACACACGGGCTCGACCACCACATATGGAAATTATGACGAATATTAATATTAGTTGTCTTCGTCCACCGAAAGAGTCTCCAAGCCAAAATCAAAACCTTCAAGGGAACCTGCTAATGCCAAATGAAGTATGTAGCATCAGAGGTCACGGGCTCTTGGTTGCTAAGCATGTAATACACACCCTTGACCGAATAACCATCAATCAGATCGATCCGCCAAAGCCACATATCTGTAGAATCATGCTGCAAAGAAATATCATGAAGTAAAATCTTACACTCTCCCAACAAGTCCTCCTCACAAGCCCATAATCCTATCCCTACCTTTTATTATTGTTGTTGTTGTTGTTGTTGTTTACTGTTTTCTATTCCCGAATAAGTAACGCAGATTGTCTAGTTGGAACGACAATGCATGTGGATACGATATTCTACTTACAATTTATCACACCCTTCGGTCACAAATATAAGCAAAAATCCATGTTTTAGATTCATTCAATAAATGATGCATGTGGTCTTTATTATAGAGAACATACATCATTTATTGAATGAATCTAAAATATGAATTTTTGTTTATATTTATGACCGGAGGATGTATTTGATAAATGATTCGGTACACTTGTCTAAATCTGACCATCACTCTTCGGACTCTGTGTTGACGATTCATGCCTCCCCTCCTAATGAGATGATTCCGCTGATTAAAGATGATGCTTGGGGAACTTTCTTCCCTAGGGGCTAGCTAGCTTATGTTCTTTTTTCTTTCTGTCTTCTGCTGTTTTTTTTGTTTCGTTTCGTTTCTTTTTCCCCTTGTACCAAAAAGAAAAAATTGGAGGGTTCGCAACAGTTGAAAACTATTCATGAGTACTAAATACGATCAAACGATACAACTTTACACCATCGGATCCAAAAGTTCATATTACACCCCTAAAAAAGTAATAGTCCCATTATTACATCATTCAAGTCATCGTTTAAACACGTGTCACAATGATCAAGAAATGAGGCAAATCAATCCTTGAGTTATCACTTATCACATCTGTGAGCATAACTCAGTTGGCAGGGACATGCATTATTATATGTAGGAGTCGGAGTTCGAACCCTGAACACCCCACTTATATACTTTGAAAAAGGTGAATTCTAACCACTAAGCTACTTGAAAAAAAAAAAAAAAACTTTAGACTTCCACCTCATGTATGAGCTACAAGTCAAGATGAACAAGGTATACCAGCAGTAAATCAAGTTCCCATATTTGGATCGAGCTGAAACCACATCGTCAAAATTTTCAAATCGACCCACATAGGATAAATTTCAAAACTTTCCACTTCAATACTTAGACTAAGTGTTCAATACGTGACCCTAGGTATTGCAACATTTTGTTCAAGATATTGGAACTGCAATATTAGTATAATTTATACTTTTTTTTTGTTGAAGGGATATATACTATGTTTTTTATCAAGTATTATTATAGAGAAATAATTTTTTAGTACAAAATGACTAATCATTTTCCCCTTAATGAATTTGTAATTTTTTTTTCCTTAATGAAATATCAAAATGTAAATGAGTTAAATCAATGCATTTATTTTTGATTGGTACTAAAATACACATGTAGATGATTTTATTTTGATACTCCTCTTTTCTTTTTTTTACTAAGATTTTGATATATTTAGTTTTTTTTTTTACGAAATTTTGATACACAGTTGATTATGCAAAATATTTTATGTATTGGAATAATACGTTGAGCTTCCATTTTGAATCTGAATTGATTTTTTTTTGGGTACAAATCTGAATTGAATTTTTATAGGAATGTTATTTGAATTTTTTGAAGAACAAAAATAAATGATGTTACGATTCATAATGATTTCAATTGTGAATCTAAGTTCAAATATTTACAACGTAGGTTGGTCCATAATTGATATATATTTTTTTAGTGCACATGATATGATAGAGATATAATATGAAACTAAATAAGGATAGGAAATGATACAGACAAGATAAACATTAATCCTATCACATGTTTGGTGCACACATGATAACAAACATGATATCATATATATCACAATTAAATGACATAATTACCCTGTAATTAATTATAATTAAATATAATTAAGATATTATTAGTTATACAAAGTTATAAAATAAATTTGTCAATCGTCTTCTTCCTATGTTTAGGGATGCCGTCTTCTTCATTCTTAATGAAAAATTGAAAAAAAATTCATGGCTTCTTCAATTAAAAGAAATTGTTTACTCTTCTTCCTTTTTCAATTACAAAGTTCCATCAAAACCCCTTTGTGTAACTCCAACTTGTAAAAAAAAATCATACACCACCAGAAACCTATAAATTTTTTACAGTTACAAACTAAACTTTTAACCCAACTAATTGTTGTATCTGTTGAAGATAATACGAAATTCCTAAACTCTCTATTTCATCTCTTTTTAAATTTGACTTGAATATAAAATAGACAATCAAGAAAGAAACAAACAAAAAATTAAACAAATCGAGGAAAAAGTGATTGTAGGGTGGAATTGGGGTCAGATCTGTAACAAATAGAAGATATGACGTTGAAGAGTTATTGGGGTCAGATTTGTAACAAATATAAGATATGGCGTTGAAGAGTTATGGAGGAAGAGGTACATGTTGATGGACGGAGAGTATAGAGAACATAAGTGATGAATTGAGAGAGAGGGCAAAATAAGAATTTTTGTGCTAATCATGATAAGATAATTCTAACCCACGAAAAACTAACGATAAAAATAACAAAGGGTGAGTATGATAGGATTACAAATGGGTTTAAGTTATCCTTTCCTATTGGCGCATTAAACAACAAATTGAAACATGATATGATAGTTTTATCATATTCTGTCTTCCTATCATGTGCACCAAACGACCTCTAAGGATTAATTACACATGAATATAATGCAAGCAAATAACAAACTACGATGCAAGACTTTTTAGATAGCAAAACCATTTTTCGTAAAGACAACATTCATCGGCCTGTGAGATATGGCATTATTGTGAATGAGATTGTCTATTTCGTTGATTGGTAATATATAAAGGGGATTGCTATATATCCCGAGAAAATATTCAACGAAGGCTTCACGAATTGCAAATTTCTTTGATAACAAAAAAAAAGTTCTCCCACTTACCAAACATGATGTCATCAACAATAAATGCAGCAATATTTTAAACGGTCGTTGAACCATTCGTGATTCAACTTGTCGCTTTATACAACACTTTCCATATATAAATAGCTTGGTCAGTATTTATTTTTTTATTTACTTTTAGTCTTGAAATTTTTTCTAACTCAGATTAGCCTAGAATTCGACTTATATAAACTTTTTCTAGTTTCTTTTTTAGCAAAACTGGTATCAATATTCCATTACAAGAAATGAATCAATAATTCAATAATGGCTGTATAGTTGTAAATCAGCTGTCCCACTGGCGGAGCCCTTCATGGGCTGGGGTGGGTCACGGCTCACCCGGAAAAATTAAAAAATCAACGATTATAAGTCTACTTTGCGAGATTTTATACAATTTTATGTCAGTTTTAGGTTTCGGTTGATCTAAATTCTCGCAAAGTGATGAAGTGGCCCACCCAAAAAATTTAAATAATTCAATTATAGG